>ERZ507362.4-NODE-4-length-110831-cov-6.01592_pt1 | contig 110831 bp, 99 predicted proteins | sample MGYA00512311_ERZ507362 | MGnify/ENA metagenome assembly ERZ507362 | reverse complement strand
TGTGCTCTTCCGATCTCTTTTTTAAACTCTTCCTCATCATAGATGCCCTCTGTCATGCGGCGGATCAGCTCCACTTCATCTACCGATTCCACCCGCATTCCCAGATAGGATTCAATGAAATCCGGGTCAATGATGGAACCGCCGATTCCCATGGTCACAGAACCGATCTGCAGATAGGATTTGCCTCTCATGGATGCTGCCGCCACTGCCGCACGTCCGAACCGCAGCAGTTTTTCCCTGACATCATCGGGGATTTCCGTGGCATCCGCTGCCTGTACATCATGGCCGTAGATTCCAAAAGCGGGAAGTCCCTTCTGTGCATGGGTTGCCAACACACTTGCCAGATATACGGCACCCGGGCGCTCTGTTCCGTTAAATCCCCAGACTGCTTTTATGGTCTGGGGGTCCATATCCATGGTCTCTGCCCCATAGCACCAGCACGGTGTCACAGTCAGGGTAATATCCACGCCCTCTCTTCTGAATTTGTCCGCGCAGGCCGCTGCCTCCGCCACACGTCCTATGGTGGTGTCCGCAAGGACTACCTTGACCGGCTCGCCGTTTGAGTATTTCAGGTTCTCCTCAAAAAGACGCGCTGCGGATCTTGCCATATTCATGGTCTGTTCTTCCAGGGATTCCCTTACCTTCAGGTATCCTCTTCTTCCGTCAATCGTGGGTCTGATCCCGATCACAGGATATGTTCCGATCAATCTGCTCTCTGCCATTTTTCGTACCTCCATACATTTAAAGTTTTTAACAGTTTTCTTATATTCCCATCCTAATCTTGTTTCAAACATATTTCCTGTGATATAATGGCAAAAAACAGGACAATATTCACCTTTTTACAAATAGTCAGGAGGCAGCTATGCACTATCTGGATTACAACGAAAAACAGGCCCACGGCACGGCGGATTTTCCCCTTGCCTATTATTATGTGGATGAGCATCATCCGCGTTACCACATGCCCTTTCACTGGCACAAGGAGACAGAACTGCTCCGGGTCGTGGAGGGACAGCTCCGGCTCAGTCTGGATGACCGGGAGTATGTGGTGAGTGCAGGAGAACTGATCTATATCGGGGAAGGCGTCATCCACGGCGGAGAGCCGGAAAACTGCATCTATGAATGCGCCGTTTTTGACCCAAAGCCTCTGCTCATGCACACACACGCCATCCGCCGCTACCTCTATCGAATTCAGCGCCGCCAGATCCAGATTCTCATGCGCTTTACCCAAAAGCAGCCGGAGATCCTAACCCGCGCGGAAACCCTGTATGGTTCCCTGCGCAAAAAAAGCCCCGGATGGGAAATGACTTCCCTCGGAGCACTTTTTGAACTATATGGTATGATTTTTGACAGGGAATATTACACGCCCTGCGCCTACGGCGACCATACACAGGGAAAACTAAAGCAGCTAAAACCTGTGCTGGAATATATGGAGCTGAATTATCAAAGCCCCATAACCCTGGAGGACCTGTCCAGGCTGGCCGGCATGTCCTCCAAATATTTCTGCCGCTTCTTCCGTGCAGTCATCCACAGGACACCTATTGATTATCTGAATTATTACCGCATTGAGCGGGCCTGTTATCTCATGGCCGCAGAGGACATTTCTGTTACGGAGGCTGCCTACCGGTGCGGATTCAATGACAGCAGCTATTTTGTCAGGGCCTTTAAAAAATACAAAAATGTGACACCCAGACAGTATATGCAGCGCCTGGAAAAGTCGTAACTGTTCACTGCGTGCACAGTAACAGAAAGTCCGCTTAATATCTCTTTATTTTCTTGGAAGGCGTCTTTTCAAATTCTTCCTCCCTGATCTTCAGGCCGTGAATCTTTTTATAGGGAGGAAGGCCTTTGTTAAAGTTGTCGATCACTTCCTGAAGCTTTTCCCTGACATCCCTGATCCTCTTTTTAGAGGCATATTCATAGTCCGGGAATATCTCAGCTTCAATGACGGATTCTGTCTCCCTGACAATGACCTCTTTTACCAGAGGAGATCTGCTGATCTCATTTTCCAATTCCTCCGGGGATACATTTTCTCCGTTTTTCAGGATGATCAGGTTCTTCTTCCGCCCTGTGATGAACACAAAATCATCCTCATCCACATAGCCCAGATCCCCTGTTTTCAGCCAGCCGTCCTCCAGAGCTTTTTCTGTCTCCTCAGGCATCTTGTAATATCCCATCATGACGCTGGAACCCCGTACCCAGATTTCCTCATCCACAACCTTGGCCTCACAGTTTGGAAGGAGTTTTCCCACAGACCCCTCTTTGGAATCCCATTCCAGATTGGTGCTGATGACAGGGGAACATTCTGTCATGCCGTACCCCTGAAGAATGGTGATGCCGTACTCAGCAAACGCTCCCACCATTTCTGGGGGAAGATAGGCCCCGCCGCTGCAGATGGTCTTTAAACTGCCGCCGAAAGCAGCCTTTGCCACCATTTTTTTCGGCAGGATACCTGTGGATTCCTTCAGTTTCTTGTATATGGATTCAATGACCATGGGGACTAAAAGCACGATCTCCGGCTTGAACAGCTTCATATTTTTTGACACATGCATGATAGAGTCATTGATGCAGATGACCATGCCGATGTAGATTCCTTTCAGGATATCCATGGTAAAGCAGTAGGCATGATGGATGGGAAGCAGGGTCATGGATACCGTACCTGCAGGTATCTTCATATCCAGGCAGGAGGCATTGTCAGCCAGATTGCGGTGTGTGAGCATTACCCCCTTGCTTTTGCCTGTTGTGCCTGAGGTAAATAAGATGGCACACAGTTTGTCCGGGTCCAGTTCACAGGAAAAGCTCCCTGCATGGTTTTTCAGAAGGACATCCAGGGATTTTGCCTGTTCGGTATCCTCTTTTGCCTGCATGGAAACCATGCACTTGATCTCCGGACATTTCTCCCCTGCCAGTTCCGCCACATCCCTGCGCAGTTCATCATAGACGAGTACACTGATATCAGCCCTGTTCAAAAGCTCGCACACATCCGCTGCCGGAAGCTGAGCATCCAGGGGCACGATCACGCATCCGCTGTCCGCCGCTCCGAAATAAGAAATGATCCACTCATATGTAGTCGGCCCGATGACCGCCACGTGTTTTCCCAGCATTCCCATGCCCTCCAGGGCTCTGCTGAAGGCCTCACTGTCCCTTTTTAAGTCCAGATACGTCTTTGTTACCACTTCTTTTCTCACTTTATAACGGATGGCCGGATTTTCCCCGTAGGTCTTGGCTGCATAGCCGATAATATCCTTCATGGTGTTGATCTGACTGCTCATATTTCCCCTCCTGCTCTAGTCCTGAAGACTCTCGATGTAGTGTACCGCTTCGCCTACGGTTCTGATCTCCGCAACCTGGCGCTCCTCCACCTCAATGTCAAATTCATCCTCCAACTCCCCTACCATGCTCATAAAATCATAGGAGGTGAAACCAAGGTCCTCCACGAACCTGGAATTCTCCGTAACCGCATTTTTATCCACTTCCACATATTCACAGATCATGTCTTTTAATTTTTCTAACATTTCTCATTTCCTCCCAAAAATATTATACAGATTCGATAATCTCTCCCACTGTCATGTCCGGATTCTCCACGCCTTTGAAGATGATTCGGCACAGATAGTAATACAGATACTGCAGGTCCTCAAAATGCACCACTCCGGTCTGGTGTTCAAAATTAAAGTTCATGCCATTGTCCTCTGCTCTGTGCATAACCGTCAGATAAAGGGCATGGGCTGCCGCGCCGTTACTGTACCATGCAGATTTATATTGAATGTTCTGCAGACGCTCCAGCCCTTTTCCCTGAAGTGTCAGAGGCTGGTAGGTCAGGCTCAGAGGCTCATACGTCTGCCCTGACTTTAATTTATAATATTTGTTCCTGTATGCATAATAGGCCGTCGGGTCATAGTTTGCATGGCGGAAAATCTGGTTCTGCCCATCCCGGATCTTCTTCAGGCCCTCCATAAACGTATCCTTCTTCTCCACCACTGTGCGGAAGGGGAAACAGTGAATCCTGGTGCCGCCGCATTTCTTTTCAGCCAAAGTGGCTCTTCTGGCAACTGTGGTGTTGATGGAGACATCATCGTTGCCGTTCACCTTCTGCAGATACGTGCGGAGCCCCATCATCAGCAGGCACACCATGGAAATATGGTGTTCCTCGCAGAACTGCATCAACCTCCTGGATGGATCTGCCTCTAACTGGAAGGTGATAATATTGGCATCCACATTGTCCGAGACGTTGGTGACTGCCCTTAACTCGGGATTCTTCTCTTTTTCCCGCTCAGCTTCCAGCTTGCCGGGACCGAAAATGCTGTTGAAGACAGGTTCTGAGGAGGAGATCATCTTCTCAAAGAACTCTGTGTCCCGTTTCTTTGCCTTGGAATCCGCCTCATACTCCAGGTCCTTTTCAAGCTGCGCTATGTAGGATTTCATCTCCTTTGGATATTCCATGCCCTCATATTTCATGTTGGCATAGATCTCTATCACATCCTTGAGAAACAGGATCAGAGACTGGGCATCCATGGTCATGTGGTCCACCAGCAGGTAGATGCCCTGAAAACCATCCGGCGTAATGATCATGACTACCCGGTTTAAGGGGGAATCGAACCGTTCAAAGGGAATGGAGGTCCATTCCTTCATCTTATCCACAGCATGGCACTCCTGCCATCCGGTAAAATCAAAGAACTCAATCTCCCTCTCCTCCCTGTCAGCAATGTACTGATACACGCTGCCGTCCTCGTCCTGTGTAAAACGAAGGCGCATGGACTCACATCTGGCGTATGCCTTATAGACAGCCTCCTTCAGCGCGCCAAAATCCAGGCTCTGCTGAATGGTCAGGCTGGTGCCGATATTGAGCACCTGCTTTTTCGGACAGTATTTCTGATAGAAAAAGTGCAGCTTCTGTGCTGCGGTCAGCGGATACAGTGGTTTGCCAAACTTCTCTTTCATATGTTAAACTCCTCTCATTTTCAAACGGGAACGGATTCCCCGCTGTTTCCCTCTCCGGTTACATCTGATACATAAATGCTCTTTCCCGCAGGCGCCCAGGCCTCCCCTGCCGTCTCCAGAAATTCCGTCAGCTTCTGTTCATACAGCGCCTGCTCTTTGTAAAAAGCTTCCACATGGCCCGCTCCGTGTACTATGAGCATGTTCTTCTTAGATGCGCAGTTTTCATATATCTCAAAGCACATACTGCAGGGAACAAAGGTGTCCGCATCCCCGTGGATAAAAAGGATGGGAACCTTTGCCTTCTTCACTTCCAGAGCCGCACTGCACTGCTTCAGCCCATATCCCGCCTTTTCCCTGCACATGCGGTCCGATATCTTAAGAATGGGATAGGAGGGCAGATGGTACTGGTCCTTCAGCACATGGGCAAACACGTCCCAGGCGGTGGTAAAGGCGCAGTCCGAGACGATTCCCTTCACCTGCGGCGAAAGTTTTAGTCCGCTTGCCATGAGAACCGTGGAGGCCCCCATGGAGGTGCCGTGAAGCCAGATCTCACAGCCGCTGCCAAAACGCTTTGCCGCATACTCGATCCAGAGAAGCGCATCCTCCCTGTCCAGGCAGCCAAATCCGATGTATGTGCCTTCGCTGTCCCCGTGTGCCCGCTCATCCACCAGAAGCATCTTAAATCCTTTCGGCAGATAATAATTGGATAGTCCAATGTAATCACTCATTCCTCTGCTGGTATAACCGTGAAAACAGATCACCAGCTTTTTGCCTCCCTGCCCCGGAAAATATGTCCCGTGGAGCTTCAGCCCATCGCCGGACGTGATGTACACATCCTCCCGTTCCTGCTCCATCATCCACGCTTTCATCTTCTTGATCTTCGGCATATACAGATCCCAGTTTGTCCCTGCCATATCCATGGTCCTTTTGGTCTCTGCCTTCTGCCGGAGCATGGTGCGCCTGAAAAAATAAGACGCAATTCCGTATTCCCCCGCAGCAGCCAGCGCCCCTGCTCCCAGTAACAAGCTCCATCCGTTCATAGATACTCCTCCCGTCTCCGCGGCTGCCTGCGCATCCGCGGTGCATCACTCTCAGTTCCCGGAACGTGTTTATTTTTTCAGAATTCTTCTGACTGTCCTCTTAGGTGTCTTATCTTCTGTCTTTACCTGTTTCTTTTTTTCTTTTCCGGCCTGCTTGGAGAAACTCTGAAGCATCAGTGCTTTGTCAAAGCTGCCTTCCACCTGCAGTTTTCCCTGTGTGAATGCCGCGACAGCATCCATGGTGCCCCCTGCAATGCCCAGAAGTGTCTCGGCTGTGGTTGTAAACAGCACATCCCTGTCGAAATATTCATATGGCTCTATGTACAGCTTCCCCTCTGATACTTCCGCGTAAAAGGCTCCCTCGGCCTCTCCCCTGATATTAAACTGATAGGCAATGTGCTCCTTGATCCCGCTTACATCCGCCTGCATAAAAATGTCTCTGATCTCACTCACTAATTCCTGATACGTCATTTATTTTTCCTCCAAACATATTTCGCCATTTTTCGACCACCGGTCGAATTTAGGTTGTAAACAAGATACCACTTTTTCGACCGATAGTCAAGTTTACATTTTTATGCTATCATGTTACTATCAAAGAAAAACGGAGAATGGTATTTATGCAAAACAATAGAAAAAAGGATATGATCCTGGATGCCATGCAGAGATTGATGAACCAAAACAGCGCCCAGTCCATATCTGTCAGCGATGTTGCCAAAGAAGCGGGCATCGGGAAGGGAAGTATCTACTATTATTTCAAATCCAAGGAAGAAATTCTGGAAGCTGTCATCGAACGCTCCTATTCCGCTGCCATAGAAAAAGCCAAAAATCTGCTGGAAGCCCCTGATATGGATGCCCTGACCAAGATGGAGATCATATTCCGCACCTGCCGGGAATCCTCCATGGAGCTTCTCCGCCAGGAGTCCAACAATTTTTTCGAGCTGCAGCAGAGCGCTCTTCTGCATCAGCAGTATATCCGCATTATGGTGAGAAACCTGCGCCCGATCCTGTCAGACATTATCCGCCAGGGCAACCGGGAGGGGTCCATGCACTGCAAATCCCCTGAGGAGGTTTCCGAGATTGTCCTCATTATCCTGACCATTAAGCTGGACAACCATCTCACAAGAGACAGCAGGGAGCACACCAGAAAGACCCTGGATGTATTCTCCTATATGCTGGAGACCAGCTTTCACATTGAAAAAGGAAAATTAGATTATCTGTGGGAGGATTGAACCTGCCGGACCTGCGCGCCGGAATACGGTTTTTCGGCACAAAAAATGCAGCCGGATTTTGTTCCCGGCTGCACGCTCTTATTTTACTGCTTCTATAAATGTTGCCCCGTCAATACATTCCAACCCCGCTGCATTTGCAAATCCCACGCTCTTTAAAAGCTCAGTCTCATGCTCCAGGGTCAGAGGAATGTCAAAGTGTACAAACTGATCCTCCGAGATCCCTCCTGCCTTTCGTTTTCTCCGGCATTCCAGCCGCAGGAGATTTTCCTCCTCCTCACAGCAGGCAATGTAATCCCCTTCCAGGAATCGTCCTCCCGGCTTCAGAGCTTTTTCGATCTTTGCAAAGAGTTCCCTCTTTTTCTCAGGCAGAAAATGATGCAGGGATTCAAAGGAAATCACCATGTCATAACAGGACTCCCCAAAAGGCTCCTGAAAATAATCCCCGCATATCAGTGTGATATCCTTTCCCCGGTATTTCCGTCTCAGCTTCTCCAGCATAGTACCGCACAGATCGATCCCTGTCACATGGATATGGGGATATTTCCGGAAAATGGATTCCAGTTCCAGCCCCGTCCCGCAGCCCAGATCCAGCATCCTTTTCGTATCCCCGCCGATCCAGCCGGCGATTTTTTCATAGGCTGCCTTCCAGGTCTGCATCTTCTCCTCATATGTATCAATACGCCTGTGAAAAAAATCAGCCATCTCCTCAAGCGGCACATCTCTTTCCTGTTCCAGCCAGTCCCGCAGCTCCTGCATGTACTGCTCCCTGTCTTCTCTTATAACAACCGGCACTTTTCATTCCCCCTGTACATTTCTTCTGTTTTCTTCTATTGTACAGGTCAGCATGTGGAAAATCCACCTCATAAATGATTCTACTTAAAATTGCGCCTCTCTCCGGATCCTCTTTTTCACTCTGCCTTCATTTCCCGCTCCAGCAAATCCCGTTCAATCTGCGGATACATCTTATCCAGCTTGTACACCAGCAGGATCAACACCGCCGCACCCCAGACAATGACCGGGCCGAACTTATAGATATTTCCAATGGTTCTGACAGCGGATTCCGGCTGTACCACCTGCGCTCCGGTTGAGCTGATATAGCCGCTTACGGTCATGAGTCCTGTCATGACAGCACTTGTGATACCCGTTCCCACCTTGAATCCCAGGCTTGCGCCGCCGAATACGAGGCTTTCCTGGCGGAACCCGTTTTTCCAGCAGCCGTATTCCACCACATCCCCCAGCATGCCGAAGATGGTGGCTGACAACTGGGATGCACCTATAGAACGGATAAGTGTCACAAAAAACAGCCATTGGAAGTTATAAGGGTTGACCAGCACCAGAAGCTGGGAGCCCACCGCAATGAGGCAGCCCGCCAGCGTAACATTCCTCTTTCCCCATCTTTTGATCAGAAACGGACAGGCCACTGCGCCGCCAATCATGCACACAGTTTCCAGAAAATACAGGGTGCTGTACATCCACGTATCATTTCCGAAAATATATTTACAGTAATAGGGCAGATCCGTTCCCACAATTGTCATATGGATGACCTGGATTGACCACAGCCCGAGCACGCACCAGAAATACTTGTTCGTTACAAGAGCCTTGATGTTCACGCCCACAGAACGCTTCTCTTCTTTTTTTGTCTCTGTTACCACAGTCTCCTCACACCGGAAGAAGCAGAACAGCAGCAGAACCACAGCGATCACCACCCAGATGCACATGGTCTTGATCCATGCAGACTGGTCATTTCCGAATATTTTCACAAGAGGCATGGTAAAGGTCACGGAAATAATGCGTCCCACCGGGGACAGGATCATCCTGAAAATGGACAGCAAATCCTGCTGGTAAGAATCCCTGGTCATCATGGTGGACAAGGAACCGTAAGGTACATTGATAGCTGTATAGATAACCGTTGTGGTCAGATTATAGGTGACGAATATGTATATCCCTTTCAGAAAATCTGTGGTGTGCGGCACTGTGAACATAAGAATCGCCGCTATGGCATAAGGAATTGTCATCCACAAAATCCAGGGTCTTGATTTTCCCCATTTAGACCTGGTTCTGTCTACCAAAAATCCCATGATCAGATCTGAACTGCCGTCAAATACTCTGGACACCAGCATGACAATACCGATGGTCACCGGTGAAATCCCCACATAATCCGTGTAAAACAGCGTCAGCAGTGTGGATATCATCCCGTACACGATATTACAGGCTGTATCCCCGCATCCATATGCTACCCTTGTCCCAAAGGTTATTTTCTTCTTCATAATGACCTCCCCGCCACATAATTTCTCAATTCGTTTTTCAGCACGCTTCCATAATCGCCTTCACAGCACTCTCTGTATCTGCAAGCGGAAACAGCTCATAACCCACATATCCTGTATACCCGCATGCCTCCAGATGACGCAGCACCTTTTTATAATTGATTTCCCCCGTCCCCGGCTCATGACGCCCCGGAGCATCCGCCACATGGATGTGTCCAAACTGGTCTGCGTAATGGGAAATGGTATCACAGATACAGCCTTCATTGATCTGCATATGATACACATCGTAGAGAAGCTTCAGCCTGGGTGACCCGATCAGGCGGCATATCTCCGCTCCCATCTGTGTATTCTCAAGAAAATTTCCCACATGGTCTGTGGTAATATTCAGGGCCTCCAGGTTCAGGTTGATCCCTTCTCTCTCCGCTGTCTCCACACAGTCCAAAAGTGTACGGTACATGGAGCAGAGCTTCACCGTATGGGAAAGGTTATCATAGTGGTCCACCACAATTCCTCCCTCACCCAGGGCATTGGAGTGAATGGTCACACTGCCTGCGCCCACGGCTTTTGCTGCCCGGATGGATTCCTCCAGATATTTCACGTACTTCTCTCTGTGCTCCGGGTCAACCAGGGAATAATCCGCGTCCCCGTTAAATCCGCTGATCGCAATGCCGGCCTCGCAAGCCGCCCTCTTTGTAGCTTCCAGATCCCGGATTCTCCAGTCCCAGAATTCCACCGCGTCAAATCCGTCCTTCTTTGCCGCCAGGAATCTTTCCTCCCAGGGCAGCTCTGTGTACAGGGTGTCAATACATGCGCATTTTCTCAGACTCATCATCCTTCTACCTCCTCAATTTTTACAGGCCTTCCCTCTTTCAGAGATTTTGTGGCAGCGGCTGCCATCAGTACCGGATACAGCCCGTCCATTCCGGTTACAGGTGTCTCCCTGTCGTTCTCCACGGCATCTGCAAATGCCTGGATTTCTGAGACAAAGGCACCGGTATAACGATCCCACATTACCTTATATGTATTTTCACAGCTGGTCCTCTCGGCATCTGAGAGCACAACCGTATTCGGCACATCATTTTCATTGCGCACACAGCCCTCGGAGCCAAATACCTCCACTCTCTGGTCATACCCATAGACGGCCTTCCTGCTGTTGTCAATGGTGGCAATTATGCCATTGTCAAACTTCAGCATCACAACAGCGGTATCCACATCCCCCGCCTCCCCGATAGCCGGGTCGATCAGCACAGAGCCGGCAGCCACAACCTCAGTCACCTCAGCCCCTCCTGCCAGAAAGCGTGCCATGTCAAAATCATGGATCATCATATCATAGAAAATACCACCGGAAACCTTCACATATTCAATAGCCGGCGGCTCCGGGTCCCTGGAACTGATTTTGATCATCTGCACCTTCCCGATCCTTCCTGACTGCACCATATCATAGACGCCTCTGTGATTATGGTCAAATCTGCGGCAGAATCCGATCTGCAGCTTCACACCGGCGTCCTCTGCCGTCTGAATGGCTTCCCTCACCTTGCCCAGATCATAATCTATCGGTTTTTCACAAAAAATATCCTTTCCTGCCCTGGCAGCCTCAATAATATACTTGGAATGCGTGTCCGTGGAGGAACAGATCAGAACCGCGTCTATCTCCTCATCCTGCAGAATATCCTCCGCGTCCTTTGTCACATTCTGCACACCGCATTTTCTCAGAAACTTCTCTGTCTCTTCATTCATAAAAGGGTCTGCAACCGTCTTGATCTCCACCTCCGGCACAAACATAGAAATATTTTTTGCATGCACCTTTCCGATCCTACCTGCTCCAATAATTCCTGCTTTCATCTCAATACGCTCCTTTGCTCTCCGCTATTTTGTTTTTGCCCACCCGCTAGTCCCCCCGGCATTGCACCCCGCATTGCGAAGCCCGGCCTTTTTGACCCCCTCCGGCGTCTGGCTGTGAACTGTTTTTCTTTGTGCTTTTACACTTTATGTGCTTTTGCACTTATAATTATAGAAAAGCCTCCCGGTTTTGTCAACATCTCTGCCCTTTCTTTTTCATTTTTAGCTACATTTCACAATATTGTGCTTTTGAACATCCCATTTTATCAGCCCTCACTTCTTCTCCTTTTGTTAAACTTAACCAATCCCCCTATTTACAACCCCCTTCTCCATATGATAGAATTTAATCATAAGATGCCGCAGAGCAAAAATACCATCCCCGTGCAATAGCACGTGCACATAAACAGGAGGAATCATGATAAACAAAAAACCAACCATACAGATGGTCGCTGACAAAGCGGGCGTGTCCCGTGGAACGGTAGACCGTGTTCTCAACAACCGTTCCCATGTAAGTCCTGACGTATACGAAAGAGTCATGGCAGCCATTCAGGAGACCGGCTACCTTACCCCCCGCAGCACCTACCAGAAAACCTTGTTTGGTCAGGGCTTTCCGCCGATCAAGCTTGGTGTGCTTCTGCCCAACTGGACCGGCCATTTCCGCTGGGAGATCATGCGCGGCATTGAAGCTGCCCAGGCCGAGCTCACCGATTTCCATGTAAAAATTCTGGTAGAAGAATGCGAAACCGACATCCCGGAGGAAAGCATCGAAAAACTGGACGCACTTTTAGAGGCGGGCATTCAGGGGGCTGCTGTCTGCACCATGAACGACCCATCCATTGAGGAGAAGATCCGTTCCCTCACCCAAAAAGACATCCCGGTCATCACCTTCAACAGTGACCTGCCCGGCACCGACAGACTCTGCTTCATCGGTCAGGACTACAATAAAAGCGGCCGCATTGCCGCCGAACTCATCAGCAAATGCAACCCCTCTACCGGCAGAATCCTTGCCGCGGCGGGCAACCTGGAATTCGACGGCCACCGTGCCCGTCTGGACGGCTTCTGCACCCGCATGTCTGAGATTGGCTTCCCCCGGGACCAGATCCAGGTCATAGAGACCTACAACAACTACCAGCTCACCTACAAAAAAGTCCTCAGCGCCCTTCAGGAAGACCCGGCCATAAAAGCCATTTACATGGCCAACCGCAGCGTAGCCGGCTGTACCAAAGCCGTGGAGACGGCACAAAAAAAAGGAGAGATCCGCATCATCTGCCATGACATGTCAGAACACACGAAATCTCTCCTTCTGGATGGAACCATAGACTTTTCCATCTCCCAGGACCTCCACCGCCAGGGCTACCTCCCCCTGATCTACCTAAGAGACTACCTTCACAAACAAAAACTCCCCCCAACCCAGGACACCGCCGCCAACATCTCCATCCTCTGCTCCCAAAACCTGTAAAAAGCTCCGGTCCTGGATTCACCACCACAGCCCCCCATACACATCCTCTCCTCCCGCGTCCACAACCAGTCGGCATGGATAGGAGACCGTATGGGCCGGCGGGCCGTGGAGCTTCCTTCCGGGCAGCATTCCGGAGGAGGCTCCACGGCTCGCCGGCCCATTACCGGTCTCCTATCCATACCGACGTCCGTGAGCCACCATCACACGACCGCCCTACTCCCCTTCCGATTCACCCAAAAGAAATACCCCACACACAAAACAATCTGCACCCCCGAAGAACAAGGCGTCGCCAGCCCCACCCCAAACAAGGAAACCGGCACCATCCGGCTCATCAGAAACGATACCGGAATCCTCACTCCGAAAGCACCGACGATTCCCTGCACCATCACAAACAAAGTCTTCCCACACCCATTAAAATACCCGATCATACAAAACATCACCGAAACCAGCAGACAGTCAATGGCATACGCCTTCAAATGCTCCGCCGAAGCCGCAATAACCTCCCCATCCCTGGCAAAGATCCCCGACAGGATATCCCCGTGGAAAAATGCCCCATAAGCCATCAAAACACCCACAGCCAGCGACATCCCAATTCCGCACAGCAGCGCCTTCTTCGCCCTTCCGGCCTCCCCGGCCCCCATATTCTGGGAGACAAACGCTGCCATGGACTGATTAAAAGCAGACGGCACAAGCATAATAAACCCACACAGCTTTTCCGCAACCCCTACTCCCGCGGAGGGAATCACTCCCAGAGAGTTGACGATGGCAGTGATCGCCAGAAACGAAATACCTACCAGCACATCCTGAAACGCGATCGGAAATCCCAGCCGGAACACTTCCCCCATCCGTTTTCTGTCAAATGCAATATCCTTTCTGTGAAAAACAAACGGAAACTTCCTCTTCCGGATGATCTGCAGCGAGATCACCACACTCAGCACCTGAGCAAGCACTGTGGCAATGGCCGCCCCCGCAGTGGCAAGCCCGAAAACACCCACCAGCAGTAAATCCCCGACAATATTAAACACACAGGCGATCGCCACCGTAAGAAGCGGCATCCTGGAATCTCCAAGTCCCCTGAAAATACTTCCGATCACATTATACGCCACAATAAACACAGCCCCTGCGGAACAGATTCTCACATAAGAGACCGTGGCATCAAATGCTTCCGGCGGTGTCTGCATGATCCTGGCAATGGGCACCGCAAACGCTTCCATGATAACGGTTATCACGATACCTATGATGATGAACAGCATGATACTGGCTCCGATGATCCTGCCGCCTTCCTCTGCTCTCCCCTCACCGATTTTTCTTCCCAGAAGAATCGTAGTACCCATGGCGATACCCACCACAAAAGCCGTCACAAGCTGCATCAGCCAGCTCCCCGTGGATACTGCCGACACGTCTGCCGCCTGGGCAAACTGTCCCACAACCAGCATGTCCACTGCTCCATACATGGTCTGCAGAAAAATAGCCGCCAGCACCGGCAGGGCAAATTTAACAAGCGGCATCAGGATTTTTCCTTTTGTAAAATTCTGTCCTTGACTCATACTCTCATTTTTCTCCTTTTGCTCGTAATGTACATTTCACGGAGGTTTCATACTATAAAAGGCTCTAAACCCACACAAAAAACCGGATAAGAAGCAGGCATCTCAGCCAGCATCTTATCCGGTTACCATTTCTGTCAGAATGGTTCACCCTCCGATGAACGCTGTCATTATATAACATGACTTTTTATTTGTCAAGATTCTTCCGAAGCCGTCAGAGAAAAAATGCGGTGTATATTACCCTGAATCTATTCTTCGCTCTTTTCTCCTAACACTTCGCGCAGCTGCACTTTGCGGTTCTCATACCTGGACATGGTACATGCATCGGCTGTTGCTATGGCTGCCCTTGCTGCCTCTCCTGTGAGCAGAGGCTTGAATTCATCATCTGCCTTTGCTCCGTGCATAATGCCGTTTAAGTATTTCATTTCATTTTTCATAATACTGTGAAGCCACATAGGTGGTTTTTTCCCCGGTTTTCCGTACATAATGGCTCCGTCCATCTCGGTGCCGTGGTATATTCTGGTACGGTCATCATCCTCCTCCTGGGACTCATGGACAAGAAAATGCTCCTCTTTTCCATCCACCTTTAACGTGCCCCCGCAGTCACACATATCAATACGGATGGCACCCTTTGTACCCTGTATCAGCACATAGTGCTCAGGCCAGTGGAAGGCAGACCCCCACTCCAAAACCGCATAACGGTTGTCGGAAAATTCCATGTTTACAAACAGCATGTCATCCTCGTCACCGAACTCATCCCCCTGGTGCGCAACATTTCCCCCTGTCATGGTCACTGTTTCCGGCATTCCGCCCATGAGGAACTGTACACAGTCCAGTTCATGAATGTGATGATACAGATGTCCTCCTGATTTTTCCCTGATCTTTTTCCAGGAGATCGACGGCTGCGGTTCTTCCCATCCGTTTCTGGCCGAATGACAGTACAGAACTTTTCCGATCACTCCGTCATTGATCAATTTTTTCGCATGACGTACACCCCGGAAGAAATTCATGACATGGCCTGCCATAAAGGTAACACCGTGCTGCTGACACGCTTTTACCATCTCGTCGCAGTCCTTATAACTCAGCGCGATAGGCTTTTCGCAAAAAACATTTACCCCGTGCTCTGCCGCCTTTATGACCGGTTCCTTGTGCAGGTAATTAGGTGTTGCCACAATCACGGCCTCCACATCTTCCCGGCTGTACAAGGTATCTAAATCTGTTTCCACGTCACATCCCAGTTCCTCTGCAACGGTTTGGGCGTTTTCCGGGTCAAGGACAGCCACGATCCTGGCCCCTTCCTGCTCCTTCATAATACGTCCAAGCTCCGCGCCGAAATAACCGGTACCCACAATTGCATATCCTATTGTCTTCATATTTTATTACCTCCAAATATATCCAAAGTTATTTTACTGCTCCGTCAGTCATGCCGCCTGCAATCTTATTCTGTATAAACATAAAGAATATTACGGACGGTACCACCACCAGGGCAGATGCTGCCATCATATCTCCCCAGTTCAGGATTTCTGAACCCTGAAGAGATTTTAAAGCCACAGACACTGTCATCTTATCTGTGCTGTTGATCAGGATCAAAGAGTATAAAAATTCATTCCACGCATTGATAAATGTATAAATGGCTGTTGCCACGATCCCCGGCATGACCAGGGGCAGTACAATCCTCACAAAAGTCTGGAGTTTATTGGCTCCGTCCACTCTTGCCGCTTCCTCGATTCCCAGCGGCACTGTCTTGAAAAAGCCTACCAGCATCCATACAGCATAAGGTACGCTGAAGGAGAGATACACTATGACAAGTCCGACTCTGGTATTGACAAATCCCAGCTTTGCCATGACCATCGAATAGGGAATCGCCAGAAGGATGGGAGGAAACATGTAAGTTGCCACCAGAACCTTTGACATAATGGAACCCAGCTTCGGAAAAAATCTTACGATTCCGTATGCCGCCATGGATGATACCACAATGGCGATGCAGGTAGTTGATATTGCAATGATCAAACTGTTGCTGATATTCCCTGCAAATCCCAGGTCCTGAATCACATGGGTAAAGTTTTCCAGTGTAAAGTGCTTTGGCAGAAATCGGGTTGGATTTGCGGTCAGCTCTCCCGAAGATTTTATGGAACACAATAAAACCCATACCAGCGGGAAAAAAGCAATCACGGACAAAATGATCAAATATACATGGCAGAGTCCATTGCCGATCTTTTCTTTTTGATTTGTCATCACTTGTCCTCCTTTTCCCATTTTCCAATAATCGTAAAGTAAACCAAACAAACCAGCAGCAGGAATGCCAGCAAAAGTACAGTGACTGCAGATGACCTGCCCAGAAGTTTTGTTCCCCAGCCCATATTATACGCATAGACAGGAACTGTGGTCGTGGCGTTGGCAGGGCCGCCGCCTGTAAGAAGATAAATAATATCAAAGTTATTGAATACCCAGATGGTACGAAGCACTACCAGCAGGCCGACTACGACTTTAATATGCGGTACTGTTATATGCCAGAACTGCTGGAATTTGGAAGCACCGTCAATCTGAGCTGCCTCATACTGGTCCTGGGGAATGGTCTGCAGTGCAGACAGCACATTTACCATGATCATCGGCGCACCGAACCAGACATTAATAAAAATCAATGTCAGAAATACCAGGCTGCTGTCACTTAAAAACTGCGGAAGTTCGCTGCTGATGCCCAACTGGACAAGAATATTCGGAAGGAAACCTGAAACACCGTTCAGTATCCATTTCCAGGAAAGTGCGATTACAATAGAGGGGAATGCCCAGGGAATGATCATCAGGGTTCTGTAAATTCCCTTTCCGATCTTCACCCGATTAATGGCCAGTGCTGCTGTAAATCCGATGAACAACTGTCCTAACAATGAACCCACGGTCCAGAGTATGGAGGTCAAAAATGCCTTATAAAAATTAGAGTCTGATAAAACCGCTTTATAATTTTCCAATCCTATAAAATCATAGGAAGCCTTGATCAGATGCTTGGTCGTCATACTGTAATATAAACTGGAAAAGATAGGATATACCAACAGTATCCCCACAACCAGCAGTGCAGGAAGTACGAAAATCCAGCGGGCATAATCAAATTTTACTTTTCTTTTCACAAAAATGCCGCCTTTCTGAGGGATGGGACTGCCCTTCGTGGTGGTTCGGGCAGTCCCTGGTAACAGGTTATGTATTCAAAATCACTGTACAGTGCTGAATACCTCATTCAGTTTGTCTTCTGCTGTCTGTGCAGCTTTTTCCACATCCGTTCCGTTTGTGATAATATCCTGGAACATACTCTCTATGATTCCCTGAGATGTGAGAAGACCGGCCTGAACACTGGGACCTTTTTCAAATCCTATGGCAGTACCCATATCCATGGTTTTTGTGATTACATCTACCGCATTGGAGAACTTCTGTACGGTTTCGTTCTCTTTGTATTCCGGTGTGTCCGAAATACCTGTAATGGAAGGCAGCATACCTACCGGTGTTGCCTCCAGGAATTTGATATAGGTATCTTTCTCGTATAATTTTTTGATAAATTCCTTGCATATTTCCGGGTGTTCTGAGTTCTCCCATACCACCATCGGAATATTGGAAGTTTCCGCTCCGTATTCCGGGTCATCCGCATTTATCTTCGGAAGAGGCGCACAGTCAATCTGATCCACCAAATCAGGGGAGTTCGTTTCAACGCCGCCGATCTGGAAACCGGAGTTAAAGTCAAAGGCTGTCTTTCCCTGATAGAACAGGGTTGCCTGATCTAATACTGCATAATTTACAGAATCCTTCGGAGAACAATTCTCATAAATGTCCAGCCAGTAACGAATGCCGTCAAGTGCCAGATCACTTGTCAGATCTGCTTTCAGATCATCTGTAAGAAGGCTCCCGCCGCCGCTTCTCACATAGAAGTTTAAGAAACGTGTTCCCATAAGGTCATTGGAACCGCAGGGGAAGGAACATCCGTAAACCCCGTCTTTTGTCAGGGTTTTTGCCGCATCGGCAAATTCATCCCATGTCTTGGGAACTTCAAGTCCTGCTGCATCCAGCAGATCCTTTCTGTACCACATGACCTGTGCATGGGAATACAATGGCAGGGAATAGCAGGTGCCGTCCTTTTCTCCTTCCGACAGGGCAGTTTTTGAAAACTTATCTCTACCTATGTCATCGATCAGATCATCCAGGGGAACCAGGGCCTCTGCGTCCATCATCTCTACCACATGACCGGGAAGCGCAGTGCTCATATCCGGCACATTCCCGGATGCAAGACCGGTGGTCCATTTCGTATAAAAATCCCCCCAGGAAAACGTCTCTATGGTTATGTTTACATCCGGGTTATCCTTCATAAACTGGTCTGCGGTCTCCTGTATCACCTCCAGACGCGGCCCCTGTGTAAAGGAATGCCAAAATGTAATGTCACCTTTTAATTCTCCTGTTTCCGCTGCTGTCTGTTTGCTTTCTGTATTCCCGTTCTGTCCGCATCCTGCAAGCATGGCGGAACCTATCATGGTACCCACCAGCAAAACTGCTAATTTTCTTCTCATAAAGCTCTCCTCTCTGTTCACTTTTTACTGTTCCCCGATATCGGCCGTATCGATTTGTTTATTGTAAGTTTATTTTACCTATTTTCTTTGTGTACATCTACTAACCAAACGCTCAATAATAGCACTAGACACTTATTCTTATTCTCTTGCCACCCTCCGGTACTGATTCGGTGTAAACCCGAAAGCTGCTTTAAACTCTCTGATAAAATAATTGGCGTCCTCATATCCCACCTCGTAGGCAATATCATTGACATTATCATTGCTCACCAAAAGAGCCCTTGCCGCAGTGGTAAGCCGGATCTCTCTCACGTATTCCATGGGCGTTTTTCCCATGTTTTCCTTAAAAAGACTGCTGAACCTCTGCTTGCTCAGTTCCGCCATATTTGCCATTTTTTCAGGCGTATATTTTTCTTTTGGATGGAGAACGATATAATCCGCCACGATCTGTACCCTGGGATCGATCTGCTTCTTCGTTTTCATGGCTCTTTTTTTGATTCTCTCCAAATCATACTCTTCTGTTTTGATTTCTCCTTTCACCCTGTCTATCTTCTCTCCTCTGACTGCAAGAGAGCCTATGAGCAGGTCCAGGTATCCCCGCACAAAACATTTCTTCGCGATATGCTCTGTCTTCACCCACCTGTAGATCTCTTTGAAATAATTATCTTCTCCCATACTCTGTGTAACCCTTGGTATTCCATAGTATTCTTTTAACACATCTTCACCTTCATAAAAAACAGAGGTGGTAAAACGGATACTGAAAAATTCAAATGTATCGCTGAGTGCATGGCAGGACATTCTGCACCCGCTGGGTATGTACACGATCTGGTTCTCCTCCACCAGAATCTCTTCGCTGTCAATACAGAACTCTGCCTTTCCCTTCACTATGTACCGAAAAATGTTATATGGTATGACTGATTCCGGATATACCCATGTCCTTCCCATGGAATACAGATCAATATAGAGAAATGTAAAACGTATATTGTCAATCACTGACATGAAGGAATCCTCCTTATAAATTTTTTATGCAGCTTTCAGCAATAAATAAGGCAGCTATCCGTGAAGATACACCTGTCGATCTACACTTTATAGCTGCCCCGCCCGCTCTTACTGACTACTGTACTTTTATTTTAACTACTACTTTTTCTATATTTTCCGGCTTATTTTCCATGATTGCCACCATGTGGGCATCGCTGGGGTAACACACCATAAAATCACCCGGTTTCAACAGATAACGGCCAAATGCACTGCCTTTATAAAAGGCAATATCCCTGTCCGCATTGTATGGGACTGACGCAGTCAGGGATTTGACATCCGCTGTGGCGATTCCCTCTCTGCCTGACACAATGTAGTGTAAATCTATATATTTTTTGTGTGCTTCATAAATACAGGCTTCTTCCGGTTTTGATGTCAGAGAAACAGGATTACAGAAAGCGCGGTCCTCACAGATCACTGTATCCGGCAGAGGAAGTTCTCCCTGCTTCAGCCCCTCCAAATAGCATAGTATCTGATAAAGTGTTTCGTACTCCCTGTAATTTTCTTTGTTTTGAATGGAATCAAAGATCATTGTATTTTTCCTCCTGATTGATCACAGATCGATCTTGTACTGGTGCAGTGTATTCTTCAAAACGGCTGCCATAATTTCATACCCCTTTGCATTGGGATGCAGACCGTCATAGGTAATGCCGTCCAGCAGCTTTTCGGTTCCCGGAAATGTGGTGGTATTATAATAGTTTACAAAAATCAGCTTATTCTTTCTCGCTGTCTGCGTCAGCCATGCATTCATCTCTTTAATATACCTTTTGCGAACCGCTTCATTTAACAAAATGGGAATATGTATCGGCAGAAGAGAGGTCAGAATTAAAGTGGTATCTGTATTTTCTGCCTGGCATATTATATTGCTGATATTGTTCTGAGCTGTTGTCAGGACCTCCTCATAAGGCTTCGGCTCCAGCCTTTTCCAATAATCCCCCTCCAGTTCAATGGAATCATTGATTCCAATGCCCATTATGCAGTATCTTGGCTTTAACTGCAGAGCATCCGCATAAAACCGCCTTTTTAAGAATTCTGTTGTGTCACCGCCGATTCCCCGGTTCACGATCAACTGTCCCGGCAGATTAAAGTATGCATTTAACTCCCAGTAATGGGTAATCGAATCTCCGATAAACAGAAAATCCGGCTTCTGCTCCGTATAAATAAGAGAATGGTTCTTAATGTCGAATTCCTTTCTTCTGCTGTCCGCTGCCGCAATGCTGGAAAAATATTCTGCTCTTGCATATCCCTCCTTTGTTGAAATCATGCGTCATCCCTCCTCCCTGCCGCTGTACAGACCGCTGATACGGTTGTCCGCTCGCAGCCGTCTGTGATTTAATATTTTTTCTAATTATAACAAATCCTTCCCGGTTTCGATATGGAACACGCGCTCAAAAATAGCACAATATGCTTATTTTGCAGTACACAAAAAAAGGCTGCCCAAAAGGTTTTCCAAAGAACCTTTTTGGGCAGTCTTCCAATTTCCGGACATGCCTGTTATTCTGTTGCTTCTAAATAAAGGACTGCGTTCATCCTGCCTGTTTTGCCAGTGTCTTTATTTTCTGATAGGACGCCAGGTCTGAATACAGCTCTGTCCTGTAGGGATTGCGTTTTGTCTTTCTTATATGAAGGATCATATAGATAAATACCGGGTTCCGCCAGTGCTGTGGGAACGCCCTCGTAAAATGCAAACATACCCATTCCCCCTATTTACATAGAATTTCCTTGATCATCAGGTCATTTCCTGAAAGGATCTCCATCTGCTGCCCCTCACACATTGGACAGCGCATGTCGTACTCCATGGCGTTGAAGATTCTGCCGCAGTCCCGGCACTTTACAATGCCGGGCACTACGCATACTTCCAGTTCTGTCTCCTCCATGGAGGTTTTGTATCTGGCTGCCGGCCAGCACTCCTCCAGATATCTGGGCACGACACCGGAGAGCTCTCCCACATCCAATACGATTCGTTCCACCTCTTCGGCTCCTTCTTCCCGCACCACATCCTCAATGGTGTGGATCATGGCGTCCAGGATTCCAAGTTCATGCATAGGATCAGTCCTTTCTGCGGGTAGTTTTCACAGATGAGGCGGCAATTTTTCCGCTTCTCTTCACTGCATTTGCCGCGATTTTCACCGGAAGCTTCTCATACAGATCCGGTTTGGAATGACCGGTACGTTTCAGATGAATGGCATCAAATTTACATTTTGTGGTGCACATACCGCAGCCCACACACATATAGGAATCCACCTGTACGGCACCGCAGCCCAGGCATCTCTCCGTCTCTTTTTTCATCTGTTCCTCTGTAAATGTCATCCTGTCATCCCGGAAAGTGCCCTTCTTCTCCTGTGCATGGGCAGGGCGCTGTCTCGGTGTATTGTCAAAACTCTGCAGATCCACAGCCACGTTATTTTTATCAAAGGCATGGTATTCTCTTCTGTCGCGGCCCAAGGTCAGAGTCTGTCCCGGCTGCACATATCTGTGGATGGAAATTGCTCCTTCCTTGCCGGCTGCGATGGCGTGAATAGCAAATTTCGGACCGGTACAGCAGTCGCCGCCCACAAACACGTCTTTTTCTCCGGTCTGATAAGTAAGGCTGTCAGCCTGCGCAGTGTTTCCACGGCCCAGTTTCACTTTGCTGCCTTCCAGCAGGCTGCCCCACTCGATAGACTGCCCAATGGAGAGAAGAACCGTATCAGCCGGAACCGTAATGGTATCCTCCTCATCGTATTTCGGTGCAAAACGGTGCATCTCATCAAAGACAGAGACACAGCGCATAAATTCCACGCCTGTCACCTTTCCATCCTCTGTCAGAATGCGTTTCGGGCCCCATCCGTTCTGGAATTCCACATGGTCAGCCTCTGCCTCTTCAATCTCCTCATCCAGGGCAGGCATCTCCTTACGGCTTTCCAGACAGTACATTTTTACCGTGGCAGCTCCCTGCCTTGTGGCTGTGCGGGCCACATCCACAGCTACGTTGCCGCCGCCCACTACCACTACATTTCCGGCGAGGGTACGGCCGCATCCCAGGTTTACTTCGCGCAGGAATTCCACACCGGATACCACACCGGAAGCGTCCTCTCCTTCCACGTTCAGCCTGCGTCCGCCCTGGGCGCCGACTGCTATGTAAAATGCCTCGTAGCCCTGTTTTCTCAGTTCATCCAGCGTCACATCTTTTCCCACTTCCACGCCGGTCTTAAATTCCACACCCATCTCTTTCAGCACATCAATCTCTGCATTCAGCACCTCTTTTTCCAGGCGGAAGGAGGGGATTCCAAGTGCCAGCATGCCGCCCAGCTTCTCCTGTTTTTCAAAAACAGTCACCCGGTAATCATCAATGGCAAGGTAATACGCGCAGGAAAGTCCTGCAGGGCCGCCGCCGATAATGGCGATCTTATTGCCCAGATGGTAGCGTTTCGGCGGAATGTAGCGCACATCACTGTCCAGTTCCTTATCCGCGATAAATCTCTTGATCTCATCAATGGCGATGGGCTCGTCAATATCCCCGCGGGTACATTCATTCTCACAGCCATGCGGGCAGATACGGCCGCAGACAGCCGGGAATGGATTTTCCTTTTTGATCAGTTCCAGGGCCTCTTTGTATTTTCCCCTGGCAGCCAGCTTGATATAGCCCTGTACCGCAATATGGGCCGGACAAGCGGTTTTACAGGGGGAAGTTCCCTCCTCCGCCACATCCTGACGGTTCTCCCTGTAGTCCATATTCCAGTTCTTTTTGCTCCACACATGATCCCTGGCCGTAGGTTCCTCTGTCTTTGGAACCGGCTTTTTGGCACAGAGTCTCTGTCCCAGCTTCAGGGCATTTGTGGGACAGTTTTCCACACACTGCCCGCAGGCCACACACTCCTCCGGGTTCACCTCCGCTGTAAAATTGGAGCGGATGGCATCCGGTGTGCGGAACAGTGTTGCGATACGCATGGAAAAACAGGAACAGCTGCAGCAGTTGCAGATTGCCGCCGATTCACCCAGCCCGTCTGTTGCGGGCATCTCATGCATAAGGCCGTTGTCCTCCGCAAATTTCAGGATTTCCAGCACTTCCTCCCGGCTCACCTGACGGCCTCTTCCTGTCCTGATATAATATTCTGCTCCTGTTCCCATCTGGATACAGATATCCTTTTCCAGATGTCCGCAGCCCTCGCCAAGCACCTTTCTGGACTGGCGGCAGGAACAGTCAGACACACTGAATGTATCGTATTTTCTCAGATAATAAGACAGCTTTTCCCAGGGCTGTACTCCCGGAAGGTCTTTGACAGCACTCTCCACAGGCGTCACACGCATCATTGCCATGCCTTCCGGAAAAAGGGGCGCCATAGGTGCGATCCTCTTTCTGGTATACTCCTCAAATGCCTTGCCGATCTCAGGATGCGCGGCAAGCTGCTCCCGGTTATTTACCATCATTTCCAGCATGCCAGGTGCAAAAATATTGATGAAATACCGGTCCTTCTTATCCTTTTTATCTGTCCATACCTTCACCACGCCTGTGTATGTAAGCTGGTCCAGAAGCTTTTTGGTCTCTTCCCGGCTTCTGCCGCATTTCTCCACAATATACTCAAAGGTACGCGGTTGGCGAAGCCCCATAACAAGGGCTACATCTGCCATATCATCCGTGACCACAGCATTCAGCGCATAGTATTCCGGAGCCTTCTCATCGATCCGGTTCATTGCCCCTGCAACACCGCCCACCATTTTTGCCAGTTTCACGATCTTCGGTCTTAAATTTGCCATATACAAACCCACCCTTTCTACCATTCTGCAGCCGCCTCGCTGCTCTTTTGCAACTCTTTAGATGCTCTTTTGCAGCTATCCTGCTGCTGTTCACAGTCCTGCTTCCGGATTACCTTGCTTCTCTCCACGTGTTTACTTCTGTCCTCAGCCAATCTGCCCACGCATCCACACCTTCCCCTGTCTTTGCGCTGATTGGGATCACTTTCGCCTCGGGATTGCGCAGTCTGATGTTTTCTCTGCATTTTTCCAGGTCAAAATCAAAATAGGGCATCACGTCGATCTTGTTGATCAGCACCACATCACATACGGAGAACATCAGCGGATATTTCAGAGGTTTGTCATCTCCCTCCGGAACCGATAAGATCATGGCGTTCTTCACTGCCCCCGTGTCAAATTCCGCCGGGCAGACCAGATTTCCCACGTTTTCCAGCACAGCCAGGTCCACGCTTCCGGTTCCCATGGCGTCAAGCCCCTGCCTCGTCATATCCGCATCCAGGTGGCACATGCCCCCTGTATGGAGCTGTATTACTTTTACCCCCATATTCTCTATGGTGCGGGCATCCACATCAGAGTCAATATCCGCCTCCATAATGCCGATCTTCAGCTCCTCCTTCAATGCCTCAATGGTCCGCTGCAGGGTTGTCGTCTTGCCTGAACCCGGGGAAGACATGAGATTCAGCAGGAATACCCTCTTCTCTTTCAGTTCTCTGCGAAGTTGCTCCGCCTGCCTGTCGTTATTATCAAAAATGCTTCGTTTTACTTCAATGGTACGGAATGCTTCCATTTCCACATCCCTCCTTTCCGTGCTGTTTCATACTCTCATCATACTATGCCGGAACTGCTTTTACTATAGACAAAACCGGCAGTCTGTCAAAAATTTTGACAAACCGCCGGTTCCGTAAACATGGCTGCTGTATCATGCTGTTTTATCTTCGTCCGGTTTCATGACCAGACATTCCTTTCACTATCGGAATACCAGCACAATTCCCATCCCGTCCTTCTCCTTCTCTGCAAACACTTCCCCGTCCATCTTCCGCATGATCTCCCTGCAGATATAAAGTCCCAGCCCGCTGCCCTGCTGCCCAAGACTATTCGTCCCTCTGAAAAAGCTCTCGAAAATGTGATTGAAATCATTCTCCGACACGGCCTCCCCCGTATTAAAAATGCGGATGAGCTGGCAGAAATCCTCCTCATAAAAGCTGATCTCAATTCTTCTGCCGTCCCCGTATTTAAAGGCGTTTTCCATCACATTGTCAAACACTTCCAGTATACGGTCAAGGTCCCCGCGCACCAGCCGGTTCTCATATCTGCCGATCTGCAGCTCCATCATTCGCACTGCGCACTTTTCCACATAGGTGTCTGCCACCCGCTTTACCAGTTCCTCCAGATAAAATTCTCCCATTTCCACCCGGATATCTAAAATATCTTCCTTTGAGCTTCTTATGATCTCCGCCACATATCCCTCAATCTCTTCTGCTTTCGCACAGATCTGCCGGGCAGCGTGGCACTTCCTCTCCTCTGTATCGTAGAGTCCCTGCTCCAGGGCTTTTCCGTAAAGTCTGATGGTCCCAAGAGGCGTCTTCATGTCATGGGACAGGGACAGCAGCATTTTTTTCTTTTCCTTTTCCAGCTCAAGCCTCCGCTTTTTCGTCACTTCCAGCGTATCTTTTAACTGCCCGATTCCCCAGAGAAAGTCACCGAAATATCTGTTTTTCTCCTGCTTTACCTCGCCTTTCAGGTGGCCTTTTGCCAGCTCATAAGGCAGTTCGCTTACCCGGTTGAATGGACGGATGACCCGGTATTTCAAATACAGTAAAATCCCCACCACAAATGCTGCCATAAGTGCAAGACCAGCCTGCACGGTCACCATCACACCGCCCAGGCTCATATTTTCTTCCCTGTATGAAAACCGGAGATACCCTTTCAGACGGCTGTCCGTATACCAGGGTTTTATAACACTGCCTCCGTTACTTTCATCACTGTAAAATGCTTCTGACTTCTCCCTGTCAGCCGCATCAGCAAGGGGCAGACTGTCAATCCTGTATACATCCCGAAATCCGCTCAACTCCACTTCCTCCGGGTGTGTTCCCGCTGATATGGTATGATACAGACGGTTGATCTCCACCCGGAATTCCCTGTCTCTGTGCTCCTGCATCTGGTAAAGAATCTGACCTGTTCCCAGTGCCAACAGCAGATAGAGACATACCGTTACTGCCAGAATCCTGTCATATTTCCTCATACCGATACCCCACACCCCAGACAGTCTGAATGCGCCTGGGCGCCCTAGGATTTTCCTCTATTTTGTTTCGCAGCATTCTGATATGCACCGTCAGCGTCTGATTCTCACTGAAGCTGTCCATACCCCAGATCCGGTCAAAAAGATATTCCTTGTGAAGGGTCCTCCCCGGGTTTTCAGCCAGTAATAACAGCAGTTCATACTCTTTTACATTCAGCTCCACTGCCTGCCCGTCCCGGTAAACCTTCCGCGCATTTTTGTCTATGGTAAGGCCGCCTGATACCAGATAGTCCGTCTCACTTCTGGCCCCGTAAGTTCTCTGCAGCAGTGCCCGCACCTTGGCAGTCAGCAGGTCCGGGTCCACAGGCTTTTCCATATAGTCATCTGCCCCCAGACCGAATCCGTTTAACTTATCATCCTTTTCCGCTCTGGCACTCATGATCAATATGGGGATATCTCCTTTCTCCCGCACTGTCCGGCAGACGGCAAAACCATCCATGCCGGAAAGCATAATGTCGAGGAGCATGATCTTCACATTGTTCTCTTCCAGATATACTGCCGCCTCCTCTCCGGTAGGTACCGGATGAACAGTAAACCCGTCTTTTTCCAAAAATGCCTGCAGAAGCTCTGCCAGCTCCCTGTTGTCTTCCACCAGCAAAATATCTTTCATACAAATCCTTTCTTTACCAGCCCAGCTTGATGAGCCAGTCATTCAATGTCCGCTCTCTTGCCCTCATATCCTGGTCTTTCTGCCATTTTCCAAGTGTAATGTCCTCCCGGATATCACCGTCCTCTATATAAAGCACCCGCTCACAGCGCGCCGCCACTTTCATATCATGTGTGACCAGAAGGATACTGGTCCCGTCCAGATTGATGCGGTTTAACTCCTCCATAACCTCTATAGAATTTTGTTTATTCAGCGCACCTGTAGGTTCATCCGCAAAGATGATCTTTGGCTCATTGATCAGGCTGCGGCAGATACAGGCCCTCTGAAGCTGCCCGCCGGATACCTCGTTGATGTCATTGTCCGCCACCTCACTGATTCCCAGCTTCTGCATCAGTATCTTTGCCCTCTCATTGACGGCCGCCCGGCCTTTCTTTGTCTTTCCCGCAGGTGTCTGGTAGGCCGGCATAATAATGTTATCATAAATAGAAAGATTTTTCAGCATATACATCTGCTGAAACACAAACCCCATCTGCTCCAGCCGCATATCACTGATCTCATTTGCAGTAAGCCCTGTCATCTCCCGTCCAAAGAAATCCACCTTGCCCGCAGTGGCATTGTCCATGCCGCTGACTGTATAGAGAAGGGTCGTTTTGCCGGAACCGGAAGGCCCCATTACAGCCACCATCTCCCCTTGTTCTATCTCCAGATTAACATTTCTCAGAACATTATTCTGACGCTTCTCTATAATATATGTTTTGCACAAATTTGAAACTTTCAAAGACTCCATTTCTTTCTCCCTCCACCTGGATTTTTATTCTATATTATTCATTTCACGTATATGGATCTGTTTCACTTTTCCGGTTGCAAATATGGTAGCTGCGATGATTCCTACCATCAGGATTCCCGGATAGACACCGTACACCTGCCAGGGCACGACCTGGATCTCCACATCAGCCCCCATAATGGCAAAGATAGGTCTTAACATAAACCGGTTGCTCAGAAGAGACAGGGGAACTGCCGCTATCATAGATACCAGAACCACCCAGACCATACGAAGGATCTGCCACCTGCGGATACTCCGGTTGCGGAACCCCACACTTTTCATCATGGCGATCTCCCCCTTCTCTCTTACAATAAACAGCTTTTCCATAAGGGCAGTGATCAGCATGATAATGGCGCAGAGAAGACCGGTCATGGGCAACAGAAGCTTTGCCAAAGAGTCCTGGATCCCGCCCACATTCTGGTCAACCAGAGACTGGGCGTCATCCCACTCATACTGCGGAAAATCCTTCTTAAGGTCAGCGGCCAGTTCCTTTTGTGTCTTATCCGTCTTCATATCCACAAGGATATTCCAGTAATCCGCCATCATCTCTTCCTTCATATCGATCACAGGATTCATCCTGCCGGACTGTCCCATCTGCATATAGTCAGAATACGTCCCTGTTATTAGTAATCTCTTCTCTTTGCTGCCGATATTTACATCTACCCAGTCTCCAATGTTCCATTTATTCTGCTTCAGCACTGTCTCGGAGAGAGCAATCTCATTTTCCAGCCTGGGGGCTTCCCCCTTGTCATAATGCAGATAATCATTGTTCTGTCCCAGATTCTGTAATACCAGAAGCTTCTGGTCTGAGACGACACCATCCTTAGAGATTTTCAGGAAATAAAACGGAATGCCCGTAAGCTCTGCATCATATCCCTTCGCCTTCATCTCCTGCTCCACACGCTGCATTCCTGCCAAAAGGTCATCCTTGTATCTGTAATTTCCCTCACTTGCCTTCTCGATTCTTCTCACATACACGGCGCTGTCAGGGTCCAGGGCAAACTTGACTACCATCTCCCGGCTCCTCATGGTATTGATGGTATTCAGCGGTATGGTGATCAGCACGAAACTGATGCAGAAGGTGATCATAAGCACCAGATACCGCCTCATATGGGTAAGCATATCGTTCAGTCCCAAAAACATGGGAACAGACATTTTCCCTCTCCTGTTCAGTCTGATTCCGGCTCTTCTTTTGAATCTCTCCCCTGTCTTTCCGCTCCTGATGGCAGAGATGGCTGATATCTTATCCAGCTTTCCGGTACTGGTATAACAGAAAAGCATTACCAGCAAAATAATGCAACCGGAACATATAAAATTCACCCACAAATTGGAGCCGCTGTCCTCCATGATCATATTTCTGCTGACACTTGCCACCATGGCCCTGCTGACCGGAATACTGGCTGCGAATCCCACCACAGTACCTGCCGTCACAAGAACCAGATATTTTAAGAGATATACCTTTTTCACAGCGAAATTCCGGAATCCCACTGCCTTCATGATCCCGATTTCCCGGTATTCTTCCTCCATGGTAAATACCAGCGTAAAGCGGAGTACCAGAAGGGCAATGAGGATCAGGCAGATACCGACCAGGATCAAAAGCGCTGCCATGATCATATCAAAAGAATAGATCATTTTATACATACTCTTTGAGACCGTACTTAAAACAGTGGTAAAGTCCTGGTTGTTCAGATCTCTCACAAACTCTGCCGCCTTGTCGGTCATAACACAGAACATACGGATATTCTCTGCATTCTCATCCTTTAGGAATGTTTCATAATCCTCTTCGCTGACGATGATCCGGTTCATTCCAACCATGTCGCTTCCAAAAGCCGCGTCCTTTATCTGCTCGGAAACCGTCAGTTTCCTTTCTGTCTTTCCCACTGAAATGGAGATCTTATCCCCGGACTCCAGATGGTTTCTCTCCATGGCATCCCTGGTCAGGGCAGCTTCACCTTTTTTCAGAGAAAACGGCTTTCCATCCAGGTCAAAAACCTTACAGTATTCCATACCTGCAGCGGCTAAATAAACGCTGGTGCCTGCGGCGGCGTATTCCTTTTTCTTTCCGTTTTTTATGATTCTCATATTCTGGTCATTGAGAGCGATCATACTGCTGTCTCCGTATTCCTTCACATCTTTCGCCCCATCGTCCAGCCACTCTTCTGTTTTCTCTTTCTCCGTATCTCCCTTCAGAATAAAATTCACATCCGGAACCCCGGAAAACTCCATGTAATAACTGATGGCCGAACTCACCACCAGGATATTGTTCACACTGCTGGCCAGAAAGATCGTGGCTATTGTGATGAACAGAAACAGTATCACATTGACCCCTTTTCTCCTCAGCAAATCCTTCTTTAATATTCTGTAAAGCATCTGACTATCCTTCCCTTTCCTGTTTTCTGAGAGGATTATAAACCTGTAATTGTGAAAAAATCCTTAAATCGGGGATTTTTCCTGTTTCATGTATCATATCATAGCCGCTGTACAAGTCTCATTCTTTTTTGTGAACATGTCTCTTTTTCTGCTATAATATAAAAAACATACCTCAGGTCACGTAAAAAGGAATGGTGCAGATGAAGAAGAAAAAGCCCAAAATGGAGTTCAGATATTACAAAATACCGGCGGACAGCCATATGCTTCCGCTGACAGGTGAAAATTTAAAACAGTGCTATGGTGTGGAGGTAGATTACCTTCATTTTCACAATCACATGGAAATAGGATACTGCTATTACGGAGAGGGTACATTATCCCTGGAAAATACAAAACATGAATTTCAGGGCGGCATGTTTTCCATCATACCCAGAAATTTCCCACACACTACCAACAGCAAATTAAATACCATAAGCAGCTGGGAATATCTGTTTCTGGATGTTTCCTCAATCATCAGCCAATTCCACCAGGCAAATCCTATTTTGTCGGATAAGATCATTCGGCAGATCAATAAAAAAGCATCCTTTCTCTCAGAGAAAGATTATCCTTTTACAGGACAGCTGATCCGTCGTCTGCTGGCTCTGGCCAAAGAACATCCGGTCTACTACAAAGAGGAGGCCGATGGGCTTCTGTCAGCACTTATGATGGAAATTGCCAGGATGAATCAGAGTGACACGCTGGAACCCGGGGAACATGACGCAGACAAACTGACAGTACTTTTATTAAATGTCGTGGACTATATAAGCATCCACTATCCTGACAATATTTCCGTAAAAGACCTGGCTGACAGATGTTTTATTACAGAAAATCATTTTCGCAAGGTCTTTACTGCATACATGAAAATGTCCCCGGCCCGCTATATCAATCTGGTGAGAATACAAATGGCATGTGACCTTCTGCAGATGAGCAATGATCCTATCGCAGATATTGCCTATAAAACAGGCTTTGAAACTCTCACCACCTTTAACCGAAATTTCAAAAAAATACTTGGTATTTCCCCCAGAGAATGGAGAAACCATCCCGAAAATTATGAACGCAAGCTTCTGGAATACAATATCCAGACAGAAGAAGGATGGTAATGCACAGAAAAAATGAGTGAAATTGCATAGTTTTTAACCGGAATTGATGACATGGATACCATTACCTATACTATAATGTGACCACAGTGAATCACAGAGTTTTCCGCACTTATAAGGTTCGGAGAAGGGCCCGTTCTGTGAAATATAAGAACCGAGAGGGATTATTATGAAGAAAAAAATGATTACTTTACTGTTGGCAGGCATTATGGCATTTTCTTTAAGTGCATGTGGCGAAACACAAGACACCAATGAGGATAAAAAAGAAACAAACGCGGATACTGAAACTACTCCTCAGGCTGAAAAAACAGAGGACGATAAAAATACGCTTATGGTCTGGGCCTGGGACCAGAATTTCAATATTTACGCCATGAAAGAGGCCGAAAAAATCTATCAAAAGGATCACCCTGATTTCAAACTGGACATTGTGGAACTGACTTCAGGCGATGTGGAAACCAAGATCGCAACCGCGGCTCTGGCTGATGATACCAGCATACTTCCTGATATTTTCCTTCTGCAGGATCATACATATCAAAAGTTTCTGGAGAGCTATCCTGACATTTTTTCTGATCTGAGCGATTCAGGAATCCCCTTTGACCAGTTCAGCGAATCAAAGGTGGCGGAATCCATGAAAGATGGAAAAAACTATGCCGTTCCCTTTGACAACGGAGCGTGTGTAGCTGCCTACAGGACAGACATTCTGGCTGATGCCGGGCTTTCATTGGACGATTTTACTGATATTACCTGGAGTAAATTTATTGAACTGGGAGAACAGGTGAAAGAAAAAACCGGTATTTCCCTTCTGTCAGGCAATGGAGGCAGTCCGGAACTTGTCATGATGATGATGCGTTCCACAGGTGCTACCGCCTTCCATGATGACGGCAGTGTGAATATGGTGGACAATGAATCCCTGCGCGCTGCTATGAACGTATATATAGAACTGGTTCAAAAGGGAATTCTTACAGAAGTCACTGACTGGGATCAGTATGTAGGCTCTCTCAACAGCGGCAGCGTAGCCTGTGCAATCAATGGATGCTGGATTTCCGGCAGTATTCAGGGTGCAGAGGACCAGTCAGGAAAATGGGGCATCACCAATATGCCGGCTCTTGATAATATCAAAGGTGCCACCAATTATTCCAGCAACGGCGGTTCCAGCTGGGCCGTTTCCAGTACCTCAAAGAACCCGGACCTGGCTGTTGATTTCCTTGGCAAAACATTCGCAGGCAGTGTAGAACTGTATGAAACAATTCTTCCGAAATCAGGAGCATTAGCCACATGGCTCCCAATGAAAGACAGCGATGTCTACAACGAAGGACAGGAGTATTACGGTGGTCAGGCAGTCTATGCAGACATTGTCGGATTTGCAGAAAAAGTCCCTGTAAGTGTCAGGGGAACATATTATTATGATGCCGTGGATGCTGTGGGTGTTGCGGTCTCCAACATTATCCAGACAGGCGCTGATTTTGAATCCGAGCTGAAGCAGGCACAGGATACCGTTGCATTTAACATGAACAATTAAGCGTATAAGCGCTGTGCTTGGAAAGGATGGATGATAATGCATCTGCATTATACCGGTAATGTATATGAAAACCTATCACGATCGATTAAAAGAACTGGAAACCTACACAGGAATGGGGGAAAAGCCGGCTGATTTCACAGATTATTGGAAAGATGCCCTGGAAGAATTAGACCGGATAAACCCTGATGTCAGTCTGCAGAAAGCAGAGTTTCAGGGCACACATACAGAATGCTTTCACCTGTATTTCACCGGAGTGAACGGAAGCAGGATCCATGCCCAGTATTTAAGGCCAAAAAACATTTCACACCCCATTCCTGCCCTGCTGCAGTTCCATGGATACCGCTGGAATGCCGGTGACTGGTGCGAAAAAATGGCGTATACCGACATGGGATTTGCAATAGCCTCCATGGACTGCCGCGGCCAGGGCGGACTGTCCGAAGATCTGGGAAGCGTCCGCGGAACAACTGTAACCGGCCACGTGATCCGTGGGATCACGGATACCAAAGAGAAACTTCTTTATCGTCAGATTTTTCTGGACACTACACTGCTTGCCAGAATCCTGATGCGTTTTGAAGAAATAGACGCCGAGAAACTGGGCGTATTCGGAACCTCCCAGGGCGGCGGCCTGGCAATTGCCTGTGCTGCCCTTACGCCGGAAATCAAAAAAGCGGCTCCGTGCAGCCCCTTTTTATCGGATTACCAGGGTGCCTGCTGTCACCAGGAATGCCAGGGTGCTTATTTGGAACTGTGGGACTACTTCCGTATCCTGGACCCCTGCCACGAGCAGGAGCAGGATTTTTTCAGACAACTGCAGTATATTGACATCAGAAACCTGGCTCCCTGGGTAAAGGCAGATGTTTTATGGGGAATTGGACTGGAAGATAAGGCATGCCCGCCTTCCACCCAGTTTGCAGCTTACAATGCCCTTACTTCCGACAAAAAAATGATTATATATCCGGAATATGGCCATGAACCCTTTCCTGGTTTTCAGGACAAAATGATGCAGTTTATGACCGAATTGCTTTAACTTTTCCTATACAAATGCCTCCACATACAGTATAATCAAACCAGAAAATCAAAATAATTTTTTCGAACAATAAAAGGAGGCATTTTTTATGAAACGATATGTTATGTCCGCGTAGCAAAGGCTATTGCGGATACTCATCAAATATAAAATAGCCTTTGTGAATCCTGGAATTTTAAAAATCAAGGAGGACAGGATGAGCTACAAAAAGGCTGATAAGATTCTTCCCAAAGAACTGCTTGAAATAATACAGCAGTACGTGGAGGGAGAGAGTATTTATATTCCCAGAAAGACGGAAAACAGACGTTCCTGGGGGGACACTACAGGAATCCGGCAGGAAATCGCCGCCCGCAATACCAGGCTGTTTCGTGATTATCAAAATGGCGCGGACCCCGTCCGGCTGGCAGATAAATACTGTCTGTCCCTGAAAAGCGTACAGAGGATCTTATTACAGGAAAAAAGAAAATAGTTGTAACTATTAAGCAGACAATGTCAATTGCAAATAGTTTCCTCTTGAGCAGATACCATATTTCCCAATGGGTATCTGCTCATTTTCTTTTGGAAAAAAGTTTAAGGTAGCACTCCCCCGCATCCTCCCGTTATAATAACCCCATATCGTAAAAAGGAGGAACTACCATGCTGGAACCCAAGAAAAATGCATAGCAGAGGCTATTGCATATTAACAATTTCATATTGAAATAGCCTTTGCAGATCCTGACCTGATAAAACGCGAAAGGAATATGCATATGAGCTATTTAAAAGAGGAGACCTGGACCATACTCCCTGCCTCCTCCTATAAAATCATCAGAAACTGTCCGAAATGCGGCACAAAATCCCTGTTTCAAAGTACCGGGGATTTCCGCATCAACGCCAATGGAAAATGTGTGGATATCTGGCTGATCTACCAGTGCGAAAAGTGCAGGTCCACCTACAATCTGACTGTTTTTGAGCGCATCAGCCCTCAAAAACTGCCCCGGAATCTGTATCAGAAATTCCAGGAAAACAACAGCAGCCTTGCCCTGAAAATCGGCACTGACAAGAAAATATTTGAGAAAAACCGGGCTGTTGTGAGGGAGGATTCTGTCTCTTACACCGTCTCCAAAAAAGAGGCATTTCCCTCTGTCTCCCGGCAAAATCCGACCGAAAACTGCCGGATGATCCATATCCAGAATCCGCATGACCTGAAAATCAGAACTGATAAATTTCTGGCCGAGCAGCTTTCTGTCTCCCGTTCCAAGATCAAACGCCTGTTTACAGAGGGCCTGCTGCGCGGCAGCAATGATGAGAATCTGGAAAAGATTCATCTCCCCCGCAGTCTGACTGTCCTTCTGGATATCGACCTCTGATACCTGACAAAATAATGAAACGGCAGAGAATGTCCTGACAAAAGACATTCCCTGCCGTATTCTTATTTCTTTCCAGTACCCTGAATCATTCATCCTGCATTTTCTGTTGCCGAAGCCGTATCTTTCTCCATCTTCTCAATGGTCCAACCCGTCTGCGCACAGATCAGAGACACAATGGGATTGATAAAATTCAGGAAACAGAACGGTGCATAAATCCCCGTTGTCACCCCAAGGACCCCTGAAAGAAACGCGGCATCTGTCCCCCATGGAACAAAGGGCGCACACAGGGTTCCTGTATCCTCCAAAGCCCTTGACAGATTCTTTGGATGCAGTCCTCTTTCTTTGTAAATATCCTTGAACATCCTCCCCGGAATAATCAGCGCCACATACTGCACGCCAGTGGCAAAATTGGTGAAAATTGTGGATAAAAGGGTTGCCGTTATGACTGTGGAATCCTTCCTGGCATTCTTCAGCGCCCGCTCAATAACTGTATTCACCATACCGCTCTTTTCCACGATACCTGCAAAGGAAAGTGAAATGAGAATGAGGCAGATGATCTCCATCATACTGGTCATGCCGCCCCGATTCAGCAGTTTGTCCACCTCTGCCACTCCTGTCTCAATGGAAAATCCGGAGAAGGCGGAGGAAATCACGGACTGCAGGTCAGCCCCCTGGAAAACCAATGCAAACACACATCCCAGAAATGCCACTGCGATCAGCCCAGGCAGCGCCGGTATCTTTTTGATCACCATGATAATGACCAGCACAGGCGGTATCAGCATGATTGGAGAGACATAGAAAATATCTTTCAACGTTGAGGTATACAGCTCCACCAGGGAGGAATCAAAATTATTCCCCGCGAATTTGATACCTATGATTCCGTACAGGATAAGTGCGATAATAAAGCTCGGCCCTGTGGTGTAGATCATATGGCGGATATGGGTAAAGATATCCGTCCCTGCCATGGCAGGCGCCAGATTGGTAGTATCGGACAGAGGGGACATCTTGTCACCAAAATACGCTCCTGATATAATGGCACCTGCTGTCATACCCGCGGGCACACCCAGCCCGCTGCCGATTCCCATCAGCGCCACACCGATGGTCCCCACTGTGGACCAAGAGCTTCCTGTGGCAGTAGCAATCACCGCACAGATCAGGCAGCTTGCCAGCAGAAAAACCGACGGGGATAAGATTTTCAGTCCGTAGTAGATCATGGTGGGCACGATTCCGCCCAGCAGCCAGACGCCGATGATAACACCAATTGCCAGAAGAATCAGAATCGCCGGTACAGCCGCCTTAATGGTATCCCCGATACCTTCCTGCAGTTCATCCCAGGAATATCCTGAACTCACAGCCACGATTCCAGCCACAATGGCCGCGATGAGCATTGCCACATGGGCAGGCCCCCCAAGACCGATTGTCACTGTCAGAAGTGCCGCAACTACAAATGCAAACACAAACACTGATTTAGAAAATGTCATATTTTTCTGCCGTTCTTTTTTCCCGCCACTCATAATTTTCCTTCTCCTTTTTTCCCTGTATGGAATGTGCTTTCTCTCTCTATCCAATCTGCCGCATCAAAAACGATTCCTTTTACCGCTCTTTCCTTGTACAGCTTTTCCGCCTCTGTTATCTTTAATTTTGATTCCCTGGTCCTGTTGCTTCTTATGCCTCTTATTTTATCAGCCAGCCACGCAGCGGCCTCCTCCCTGCTTTCCTCTGAATTTTCTCCGAGAAGATATGCCTTTTCAAACTCCACGGGCCTTATATCCACCGCCCCAATGAAGCCTTTCATGTCCTTCTTTTCATTATCCTCCTCTTTCCAGGAAATGCACAGGGAAATCTGCGCGATTGTGACCTCTCTTCGGCTTCCCAGCTTTACAAAACAACTTTTTCTTTCCTCCTCCAGGGGAAGCAGAATGGACGTTATAAGCTCATTTCTGCCCAGTAACGTGCACCCGTTTTCCAAAAGAAAAGATTCCGCATCCACACTGCGAATTCCGTTTTCTCCCAGGATCTCTATCTTCCCTCCGTACAGGAAGATACAGGGTATAATGTCACCGGCAGGTGAGGCATTTGCCAGACTGCCGCCCAGCGTTCCCTTGTTGCGTATCTGCTGGGATCCTACCTGACTGCAGGCCATGGCAAGCGCAGTAAAATATTTCCTGATAAAGGGATCTTCCGAAGCCTGGGTATGGGCAGCCATGGCACCGATTTTCAGCCATTCGCCCTGCCTTTCTATGGCTTTCAGTTCTTCCATCCTGCAAAGGCTTAAATACAGATCCGGCTCCTTTTTTCCTGACCTGATTTTCGGCATCAAGTCTGTACCGCCGGCCAGGATCACAGACTTTTCCGTCAGTCTCTGCAGATCCTCTTTCAGCTCACCCCAGCTTTTGGGCTGTAAATACTCTGTGCTCATACTGCACCTCCGTTCCCGCTGGCGGCCGCCTCATGAATGGCCTCCCGGATTTCCCGGTACCCGGAACATCTGCAGATATTTCCGGCAATGGCACGGTTTATCTCCTCCTGAGTGGGGTTGGGGTTATGAAGAAGAAGCGCCTTGGCGGACATTACCATGCCGCTGGTGCAGAATCCGCATTGAACAGCACTTTTTTTGATAAAAGCCTTCTGGATGGCATCCAGCTCACCGTTCTTTTCCAGTCCTTCAATGGTCAGCAGCTCGCTGTCCTCCAACTGTCCGGCAACAGCAAGGCAGGAATGGATGGCCTGTCCGTTTAAGACCACAGTGCAGGCACCGCACTCCCCCTCCCCGCACCCTTCCTTGGTGCCGGTCAGATGCAGATCCTCCCTGATAAAATCCAGAAGCCGTTTTTCCCCCGGAACCTCCATGGTCTTCTGCTCTCCATTTAATACAAAATTCAATCTCATACTGTTTTTCCCTCCAATGCTTCCAGAATGACCGCAGGTGTCAGGGGAAGCCTGGTCAGATTTGTTCCCAGCGCATCGTTGACCGCTGCCACAATGGCAGGCGCCACAGGCACTACCACAACTTCCCCTATGGATTTCGCCCCAAACGGGCCGCTGTTCTCAGGCTCTTCAATCAGCAGAGTCTGGTAGTCAGGCAGGTCACAGGCATTGGCCACCTCATAATTCTTAAAATTCGTTATGAGTGTCTGCCCTGTCACCGGATGTATTTTGATCTCCTCGCAGAGCGCCATTCCCATTCCCTGCTGAATACCGCTTCCAATCTGCCCTCTGCAGAGGTCAGGATTGATGGCTTTGCCAATATCATGTACAGACAGGCAGTGCATAATCTTTGTCATGCCCGTATAGGTGTCCACCTGTACCTCTGTAAAATGAGCTGCTGCCACGCCGGGATTTTCTCCGGCATTGGTGGTATTGGCATAGTAGATATCCTGTCCCATGGTCTGAATGGAATACCGGATGACTTCCGGCAGAGATATCCGCACGGTCTCCTCCATCTCCTTAAAAAACTCACCTGCCCGGTAGCGAAGAAAGCTTTTGCTGCATCCAAGGGCTGCCGCTGCCGTCTCCCTTGCCATTTCCAAAATGTGCTCACAGCACTGCTTCACAGACTGCCCCAGGGAATATACTGTCCTGCTGGCGTAACAGCCGTAATCGTAAAGGCTGTTCTGTGTATCCGCCTCGTTCAGCTCAATCTTCTCCAGACCGATCTCCATAATTTCGGACGCAATCTTCTTCATAGCCATCACAGTTCCGCAGCCGTGGTCATGGATTCCCACATGGATGATCAGGCTGCCGTCCTCCTGGATTCTGGCGGCTGCTGACGCCACATCCACCCTGTAAGGATAAAAGGAGCTGGTGTGAGATGCCAGCGCCATACCGATTCCGTATCGGTATCTTCTCTGTTCCCTGTTTCTTTTTTTACAGGCTTCTTTCCTTTCTTCCCAGCAAAAGACCTCCCGCCCTTTTAACAGACACTCCTGGAAATGGACATTTCCCACCGGAATCTTATGTACCACTTCTGTCTCATAGGGATAAAGGATGTTCTTCAGCCTGAATTCCACAGGGTCCATTCCCATCTCCCTGCACACCATATTCCAGTGGTTCTCTAAGAGCAGTGCCTCCTCACATGATCCCCAGCTTCGGAAACTTCCGTTTATCGGAGTATTGGTACAGACCACCCGGGCGTCAAAATGTATGTTTGGCATACGGTACACCTTTGCTATCTTCTCCCCAATGGTGGACGCATACCCCCTGGATACCGTAAGGTATGCGCCGGCATCCAGGGTACAGGACATGGACAGCCCCTCTATGGTTCCGTCCTTTCTGATCCTGCTCTTCACGGTTCCGTCCAGGCTATGCTTCATCATGGTATTCACAATCTGCTCTTCTCTTGTATACACCAGCTTTACATCTGCCTCCAGCATTCTGGCAGCATACGCGGTCAGCGGCTCCAGCAGTGTCTCCTGTCTGACTCCAAAGGACCCGCCCATGGGCGCCTTGATCACACGTACTCTTGCGTAGGGCATCCCCAGATACTGCGCCACTGTGCTTCTGACGCCAAACACGGACTGGCAGCCCGACCATATGGTGAGCTTGTCCGACGAGGCATCATACGCAGCCCTGCAGGACTGTGTCTCCATAGCCAGATGCGTCATTCTTCCGATATGGGATCTGCTCTCATGGAAGAACTCTCCCCGGGCTGTCTCAAAGTCCCCGTATTCAAAGGAAGGGACCTCATAGACATTTCCATCTCCGTGCAGGGGCAGTGCCTCCAAAGCTGCTGCCTCCTCCACAGATATGGCTGCCGGAAGTTCCTCGTATTCCACTGTGATCAGCTCACATGCTTTTGCTGCCGTCTCCTCCGAATCCGCCACAACTGCCGCCACCCTTTCACCCAGAAAGCGGACATGCCTGTCAAAGAGCTTTTCCTGGTTAGGTACATTTTCCCAGGCTTCCACTCTGCCCCTGTCGTAACAGATATCCGGGGTGTTTTCACAGGAGTACACTGCCGCCACCCCCGGAAGTGCCAGCGCTTTTTCTGCATCCACCCGGCGGATGATCCCGTGGGCAACCGTCCCTGCCTTCAGCCGCATATGGAGCATACCCAAAGACTGCATGTCACTGCAGTATCTGACCCGCCCGGTCACCTTGCCGTAAGCCTGGTCATTTGACAATTCCTTTCCAATTACTTTGTATTTTTCCATTTTTTCCACCGTTTACTGCCTCTCGGATTTTATTTTTTCAAGCATACAGGCACCGTATCAAAAAAATATCAAAAAAGAAGTGTCAAAAAAAATTATTTTAATTGTAATCTTTTGACGCCTAATTTATAATAAGGAATAACATGATAGTAAAGCTTTTGACAGGAGGTATTTTATGAGTCAGCAACTGGCGGTATCCATGCTGGGCAGCCCTTCCATCCTGCTGGACGGGTCTCCCCTTGTTTTTCCCTATCGGCAGGCAGAAGCCATTCTGTATTACCTTTTTCTGAACAAAGCAGTGAATAAATATACCCTTGCTGACCTTATATGGGAGGATAAATGTTCGGAGGAGAAGACGAACTCCAATCTGAGAAATGCCTTTTATATCATCCGGAAGAATCTCGGGAAGGACTTTCTGGTAAAAGAATCCGGGGATATCATCAGGATCAATCCGGCCCTTTTTCCGATGCTGGACACAGACCTGTTTCTGAAGGATGAAGACAATACAGGACTATACAGAGGTGATTTCCTGGAGGGCTTTTACCTGAAAAATAATGTATCCTTCAATGAGTGGGTAACCAACACCCGGCAGGTCTTCAAGGCCCATTACCTGAAAAAACTGCACCGCGCCATCTCCCGGCACTATGATTCCGGAAATTTTGAGCTTTGTGAGTCCCTCTGCCAAAAACAGATGCAGATAAACGAATTCGATGAAACTGCCTACAAATACCTGATGCAGATCTATCTGTCCAGAAAGGAATACACCCAGGCCCTGCACATCTATAACTGTCTGGAATCCCTGCTGGAACAAGAGCTTTTTGAAACTCCCGCAAAAGAAATACAGGACCTGGCCCTTGCCATCGAGCAGACCTGGAACGAGGAAGTGAACAAGATTCTGGAGGGCAAAAAAGAACTGAAATCCCCCAGACATATTTTCTCTGTCTTCTGTGGAAGGGAAGCAGAACTGGAGCGTATGGAAAAGAACCTGTCCTCTCTCGGTCAGGATGATCCGGTACGGCACATGCTGCTTCTGGGCGAAGCCGGGGTCGGAAAAACGCGGCTGGCAAATCAGGCATTATCCGCCCAAAACCTGCCGGCAGATACCCTTCTGCTCACCTCCCGCTGCTACTGTGCGGAGGAAAAATACATATTAAAACCATGGCAGAAACCTGTGCGGGAGCTCCTGCAGTATCTCACAGACACGGGGAATGCGGCGCAGCATATGTCTCTTGTACAGAGCATACAGGCACTATTCCCCTTCACTCAGGAGCAGTGTCATCCCATGCCGGACGCTGATGACATCTCCACCCTGGATTACAAAAGCATACAGAGTATCTTTGTCAATGGCCTGATCCGTCTGTCCTGCTGCGTGCCTCTTGTTTTCTTTTTTGACGACATACAGTGGGCGGATAAAGTGAGTCTTTCCCTCATGAGGGATATCATCACCAGCCTGAAGGACTACAGCCGGCAGAACCTCCTTTTCCTGTTCGCTGCCCGCAGCGGTCTGGAGGGAGATGCAGAACGTTTTGCCGAGGATATGTGTTCCATCGGCCAGTTGGAATACATCGCTGTGAACCGCTTTGACTACCGGGACACCATATCCCTTGCCTCCTGTCTGCTGCCCGGATATGCTTTCACAGACAGTGTGAAAGAACAGTTATTTCATGAGACAGAGGGCAATGCGCTTTTTATCACAGAGGCTGTCAACACCATAAAATATCACGGCTCCCCTGATGATATCACCCCAAATATGCGCAATATCATCAAGCAGCGTGTGGCTCCCGTACCCCCGGAATACCGTCAGATTCTGAATCTTGTGTCCATATTTTTTGACGGGGTATCCTATGACTGCCTCTCGGTCCTCTCCCGGAAGGAGGACTATGAGCTGGTGGAAATTCTTGAATATCTTCTGAACAAGGATCTGCTGAAAGAGGATATGGACCAGGAAAACACCTTTTTCTCCTTCTCCCATCAGAAGATCATGGAGTATGTATACGACGAAATGTCATGGACGAAAAAGAGAATCCTCCATAATAAAGCTGGCCATTATTTAGAGGGCCGCCTCCTGGGAGGCCCTGCCGATATGGCACTGTATCCCAAGCTGATCTTTCACTTTGAGAGAGGGGCCAACCGGCAGAAATATCTGAAATATGCGGTCAAATATCTATACAATTACCTGAATGTGACCCACGAATTCTTTCCGATCATCGGTCATAACCTGACCCTGTTCACACTGGATATGAGGGAGGAGACAAGTGACCGCCTGTCAGCGGATCTTAGCAGCATTGAGGATCTGCTGTACACGGTGGAGAACAAGGTAAATGAATCTTCTTTTGAATTGTTTGACGGGGAGAATTCCAGGGAGGAACAGCTTGAGATCCTGTCCGATTATCTGCACATGATAGGACGGCATTATATACGGATATGCAGCTATGAGAAAGGCCTGTCCTACATTTTCAAATTAAAGGAACTGAACCGGCAAACACCCACCCCCTTTCAGCTCACCAAGCTTCTGCAAGCGAACCGCCAGTTGATCTGCGTATACATCAACCGATATGAGCCCGATAAAATGGAAGAAATCGTATCCGAATCCCTGCAGCTTCTGGCACACACAGATTTCACGGATGAGGTGGCTATCTGGAAGCGGCTGCAGGGCCTGGGCGATATTATGAAAGGCAGTCTTAAGAAAGGGATTTCCCATCTGCAGGAAGCCATTGCAATCTTCAGCAATTCTCCTGCCAGGGACGAGCATCTGTACAATCTGGCTGCCGCCTATTCCTGGATTGGGGAGGCATTCCGGCATTCCATGGAGTATGAAAAGGCCATGGAGTATTATGAAAAAGCCCTGAAGATCAGCGGAAGCAACTTCCTGGTCAGCGGCGTATCTGTCTTCTACGCCTACGCGGGCATGGCAGCATGCGACAACGGCAGCCTCTGCTCTGCCGAAAAATATCTGACAGAGTCCATCGCGCGCTACGAACAGGGAAACCTTATGTGGGGGCGCAGCCTTCCTTATTCCTATTATTCCCGGATACTTTTGGAAAAAGGAGCGTGCAGTGAAGCCCTGGCGCACCTGAAGACAGCGCTCGGCTATGCGGAAAAACTGGAAAATCCTTATGAAATGGGAATCATATACCGTATTTACGCGCAAATAAAAGCCGGCATCTATTCGGCTTGTGATAACGACATATCTGTACAAAATGCACTGCCCGCGGACGCGGCATATTATTACCATGAGGCGTGCCGTATGCTCAGGGATGTATATTCCCCCGTGGATGAACAATATCTGGATGCGGTCGCGGAAAAAATTTCAGAAAATTAAAAAAGCCTGCCAATCAGATCCGATTCTGATTGGCAGACTTCTTTTTCACGTATCAAGGCCTGTCCTTGGGAATATCAAGCTGTTCGATGGCATGCATCATATGGATCTTCATGGCATACCTGGCGCCCTCTGCATTTCTGCTCTGCAGAAACTGCATAAGCATCCTGTGGTCCGAAACTGTATTTTCCTCCGCCTCACGCTTCTCCCTGGAAAGTGTCACGCCCTTGTCAATGGCAGAAAAAAGGATAGGCATAAGACGGTTCATGAACTCATTATGAGTGGCTCTGGCAATGGCCTTGTGAAATTCCTGCTCCACTGCCCTTCTGTCCCTGCCCTCCAATATCAGCTCCTCTATCTGCTCCCCCAGCTCCAGAATCCGTTCCAGTTCCCTGTCTGTAGCCCGTCTTGCCGCATAGTAGGCAGCCTCCGGCTCGAAGATCAGACGCATCTCATACAGATCTCCTGCATCCACTCTGGCTGCTGTCAGATCAGACAAAGCATCCATGGAGGGGTCCGCAAAATCTTCTCTGACATACGTGCCCCTTCCGCGCCGGATCTCCACCACCCGGCCTGCTGCCAGTATGCGGAATGCCTCGCGCAGCGTGGTGCGGCTCACCTGCAGTATCTCTGAAAATTCATTTTCATTGGGAAGCTTATCCCCTGGTTTAAACTTTTTATCCACCACGATCATGGACAGGATGGTATCCGCCACCCTGTCTGACAGCCTTTTCTGTGCCATTTTCGTTCTCCCTGCTTCTGTACGCGTATTTTCTCCATACATTCTACCATGTCATGCCCCATCGTACAACCGCGGGATATTTCAGATGTGGGAATTACACGCCCTTACCCACGGAAAGCATGTATCAGCCGGAAGACCTGTTCCGCCGTTTCTGCCATATTTGCCCTGGCATTTTGCGGGTCCATGGCCTCATCCAGTGTGGTGACACCCCGCAGAATAGGGAAGAACGCGTCTATCCCTTTTTCATTGCAGGCCCGTGCATCCTTTGTCACACTCCCGGCAAAGGCAATGACAGGTTTTCCGTATTTCTTTGCAAGCTCCGCCACGCCCACAGGAGCTTTTCCCATGGCGGTCTGTCCGTCCAGCCTGCCCTCTCCGGTGATGACCAGGTCTGCCTCTTTTACATAGTCCTCCAGCCTGGTCTCCTCCAGAACAATGCGGATGCCGGACTCCAGAACCGCATTGGTAAAGGTAAGGAATGCGAATCCAAGCCCTCCTGCTGCTCCGGTTCCCGGGTACATGGGGTCTGCCTTCGGAAAACTCTTCTGCGCCAGTGACGCGTATCTGCCCAGCCATTCATCCATCTGGATGATCATAGATGGCGTAGCCCCCTTCTGCGGCCCGTACACCGCACTGCTGCCCTGCTCTCCGCACAGTACATTTGTCACATCACAGGCAACCTTGAACTCACACTCTGCCAGTCCCGGAATCACATGGTCCGCACTTACAGAGACCAGTTCCGAAAGCCCCTCTGCCCCGTATCTCACCTGTTCTCCCGCGGCATTCAGGAAATCGAAGCCCAGAGCCTGCAGCATGCCAATGCCGCCGTCGTTGGTAGCACTGCCCCCAATGCCCACAATAAATCTTCTGCAGCCCTTTTCAATGGCATCCCTTAACACTTCTCCCACACCGTAAGTGGTGGTGTGAAGGGGATTTCTCTCCTTCGGTGCAAGCAGTGTAATGCCCGCTGCCCCTGACATCTCTATAATGGCTGTCTTCGTATCCTCAATGATACCGTATTCACATGTTACCGGTTTTCCGAGGGGACCTGTAACGGTAACGCGCTGAATCTCTCCGTTCATACCGCCCACCAGCGCCTCCACGGTGCCCTCGCCGCCGTCCGCCAGAGGCCGGATTTCCACTTCAGCCTCCGCACACGCCCGTAGAATCCCTTCCCGTACAGCACTGCCCGCCTCCATGGACGACAGACTTCCCTTCAGTGAATCAATGGCTGTCACTACTCTCATATCTTTCTTCCTCCCGTATCTCTTTTTTTCTAATATACCAAAAACCCGGTTTTCCGAAAATGTTATATATAATAATTTTTTTAATCTTTTCTTTAAATTTATGGTATTTATACCAATACCCTGTTATACTTTATCCAGATTCATTTTAGCACGAAAGGGGAAATCTCCTATGGACAATCCTATTGATAAAAAACTGGCGCAGCAGATCGTAGCGACCGTAAAAGACGTGTGCGGACAAAATGTAAATTTTATTGACCATACAGGCATCATCTATGCCAGCACAGATGAAAAGAGAATCGGAAGTTTTCATGAAATCGGAAAACAGGCCGCTGAAAAAGGAGAAATGCTGGAGGCAGATACGGACAGCCAGTTTGCCGGAACCCAGAAGGGTGTCAACCTGCCCATCTTTCATAACGGCTCCCTGGTGGCAGTCATCGGCATCAGCGGGCCTCCGGACCAGGTGCGCAAGTATGCCTATCTGGCGGAACGTATCACCGTTCTTCTGATCCGGGAGAGGGAGCTTAACACCTTCAGCCGCACCCAGGCGGAGAAGATGCACTATGTCATCCACTCTCTGATCAACCGGGAGAACCTGTCCCAGGCTTATCTGCTGGATACCCTGGAACATTTTAAGATCAGCCGAAACGGCAGGTACCGACTGCTGCAGATCCATATCCACTCCGGCAGGTCTCCTATGAATACCGCGGAGGCGGAGCAGAAAATACAACGGCTCTTTACCCGCACCGACATCACGCTTTACACCTTCAACTTTCCCAGTGAATACCTGGCTGTGGCGGACAGCCGCAGGTTTCCTGTGATCTCCCCCATCCTGGAGGAATTTGCCGTCTCCCAGAAAGGGCTGCTGAAAATAGCCGTTGGCAAAAGCTGTCCCATTTTCCAGCTCTCAGAGTCCGGCCATACGGGAACTGCCGCGATGAAAAGCATTGCATCCTCCGATATCCGGCATTATGCGGTCTTTGACGACCTTACTCTGGAACTTGTCCTGGCCTCCGTGGACGAGGGCTGCCGGGCGGAATACCTCAGAAAGACCCTGGACGCGCTGGACGCAGAGGATATTTCCCTGCTGTCAGCCTATTTTGAGGAGGATATGTCTCTGGGGCACACCAGCAGCAGACTGTTTCTTCATAAGAACACGCTCCAATATAAATTAGACCGCATTTACAAAAAATGCGGCCTGAACCCCAGAAGATTCCGCGATGCCACGGTCCTGTATCTGGCCCTGAAGCTGTCCTGATCTTCTCACATTTGACTTTCTCACGCTTGATTTTCTAACAAAGGAATGGCTACCGTAAGTGAGTGGATCACAGTGACCCCCTCACAGGTCTTATCACCCTTTCTGTCAAGCAGCAAAGCCGTGATCCCCGCCGCTGCCGCTCCCGCAACGTCTGAGGTGACAGAATCCCCGATATGGATGACCTCCTCCGGGCCAAGGCCGCTCACCTCCAGAGCTTTTTGGAAGATTTCCCGGTGGGGCTTATATGCCCTCACCATATCCCCGCAGATGATACCGGCCGGGTGCAGGTCCTTGTCCCGCATGCCTTCCTCCACATAGGAAAGGCCATTGTTGCTGATAACATAGATGGGTACCCTGCATTTTTCAAAGAACTCTGCCGAATCGGGAAATGCCGGCGCATACATCCAAAACCGCTGGCAAAGCCTGTGCAGCTCCTCAAAATTCTCTTTGAGATGTATTTTCCGGGCACACTCCTCCAGTGCCCGGTCCACGATCTCATCCTCTGTGATATAGCTGTCTTTATAACTGACGGCTTCAAAATTCTTGATCAGCTTCCACCAGTAGGCCAGCATTGCCTCCATACTCTCCATATCACTATTTCTGTAGCACCGCTTCAGCATCTCCATGCCGTCCGGACCGCCCTCCTCAATGATAGTGCCCGTGTAATCCAAAAATACTGCCTTTATCATCTATCTGTTTCCTGCCTTTCATAAATTCACACCTGCAGTCAGAGGTATATTTTATTTTCCTTTCTGCCGCTGCAGGTCTTTTTCATTTTTACGGAGGCTGCCTTCCGCATGATCCGGTTTACGTCCCTCGCCTTCCGGGGACAGACGGAAATACAGCGCATACAGGAAATACATTTCTCCTTGTCCACCTCCGACGGATTGCTCTTCGGAATTGCGCCTGCCGGACATTTTGCGGCACAAATTCCGCATTTCGTGCAGGATTTGCCGGCTTTTGGCTTCAGGGGAATGCCGCTGTAGCTTCTGTATGGTTTATTTCCCGGCACGCTTACGCTCTTCCCTTCAGCCTGTCCATCCAGCTTTTCCTTTATTTTCTTTGAAAATGCCTGCAGTTCTGCCCTGTCCTTCTCATCCGGCCTTCCTGCACCGAACTGCCTCATAACCGAATGCTCCGCCACAGCCGCAGATGCCGCCGCACAGCGAAACCCAGCATCCGTAAGCGCCTCTTTAAGCTCCAGCAGCGTGTCATCAAAATCCCTATTTCCGTACACTGCCGCAAGGACCGCCCGCGCCCCGCATCCCTTCATCTGCCCAAGCGCGTTAAGAGCTGCCTCCGGCACCCTTCCCCCAAAAGAGGGAACTCCTACAATGCAGATATCTTCCTTTTCAAAGACATACCCTGTATAATCTTTCCCAAAAACCGACAGGTCAATCTCCTGTTTTTCTTCCCTCCAGGCACTGCCCAGCATATCTGCCACCTTTTTCGTCCCGCCTGTGGGGCTGAAATAAATATTATATATTTTCATTCTCTGTCCTCTCCTTTACCTTTTCCGGGCATACATCCATCATTTCCTCTGCATCCCTCCACAGTTCTGCCACCAGCTTCAGGCTGCTGCTTTTCGGATCCAGATAATAAAAATTCATGGTTCCCCGTCTGTTCACCGCAATGATCCCGGCCTCCATCAATATTTTCAGATGGTGGGACACTGCAGTGCGGGAAATGTTGGTGTTCTTCTGAATCTGTCCCACACGCAGTCCTCCCTCCCCGCAGTGCTCGATCAGAGTCCGGATCATATGCTGCCTCGTCTCATCCCCAACCGCAGAGAGCGCAGGCTGGCAGAGGACAAATTTTTCCGCAAACCGTTTTCTGCGCTCCTCCAGCGTGATTTCTTCCATACGAATCCTCCAATGGTCAATATTTATCGACTATTATAGGACATATCCGGCTGTACTTCAACATTGGTAAAGAAAATCGGGTTCATTAAACAGACCGCCGTATAGCCTGTTCCCAAACTGTACGGCGGTCCCTTATTCCTCTGTTCTGTGATTCATTAATGGCATTTGCTCCATCCGCAGCTCTTACAGATGTTGCACCCCTCTTCAAAGACAAGAGCCTCCCCGCACTCCGGGCAGTATATCTTGTCCGTCTCCGGTGCGGTCACTGCTTTGGCTTTTGGAGCCTTCTTGTGGGAACGTCCGCCCAGGTCTTTCTCCTTCTGGGCAAGCTCTGCCTGCATCTCATTATACATATCCATCAGGGCATTGCCCACGGCCATAGGACAGCATGCCCCTTTGCTGGTATCTTTCCTCGTCACCCGGCGCGCCGTGTAGGACGGACAGGAGCCGCTGGAATTGAGCTGGTCCACAATGGTCTCGATGTCAATCCCGCCTCTGGCACTGATGGAGATCATTCTGGAAAGTCCGACCATGAAGTTGTTGCAGCCTCCCGTGGAGCCTTTGCTCAGGTAAGTTTCCAAAAGCGCACCTGTATGGGGATCAAAAAGCGCGATACAGTGAAGACTGCCGCAGCCGGTGATCAGCTTCCGCTTCTTGCCCACCACATCGTCTGTGACCAGAATGATATCGCCTCTCTTCAGTCCCTCTCCTGCTGCCACCTTTTTCGTCTCCTTGGTGTTCAGTATCCCTGTCCGTCTGCAGCCGTCGCGGAAGATAGTGATTCCCTTCAGCCCGCTCTCATAGGCGTACAGATACAGGCTCTCTGTCTCCTCCACGGTAAAGCTGTTCGGCACATTCACAGTGGAGCTGATGGACGCGTCAATATGCTTCTGCCACACAGACTGCATGTCAATCCTCTGTCGGTAGTCCAGTGTCATGGCTGTGACAAAATACTCCGGCAGGGACTTGTCATCCTTTATCTCAAACTGCTTCATATAGTTTTCCACGATTTTTGTGTACACCTTGTAATACACATCCGTCCCGTGCAGGGATTCTGTCTTCCGCTCATAGTAATTGGCATAGACAGGCTCAATGCCGCCGGAAATACCCAGCATGGTGGACAGGGTTCCCGTAGGCGCAATGGTCAGAAGCTGTGAATTGCGAAGGCCGTATTTGCCCACAAGATCTCTCGTCTTCTCCGTGGTATTTGCCATAAAATACGGGGTCTCCATGATTTCCTCCACGCAGCAGGCCGGAAATGCACCTTTGTCCCTGGCAAGTCTGGCGGAAGCCGCAATAGCGGCGTCTGCCATGGCAAAACCGATCTTATCGCACATCTCCACCGCCTCGGTCTCCCCATAGGTGATTCCCAGTTTGATCAGGGCATCTGCAAGCCCCATGATGCCAAGACCGATCTGGCGCCATTTTTCCACGCTCTCCCTCTGCTCGTCCAACGGATGCAGGGGCAGCCCCTCTTCCAGGACTTCATTCAATGCGTTCACGGATGCCTGCACACACTTCTTAAAGCTGTCGAAATCAAAGAACGCCGTATCTGTAAACGCATTCTGCACAAACTCCGCCAGGTTCACACTTCCCAGCAGACAGCTTCCCCCTGCGGGAAGCGGCTCCTCTGCGCATGGATTTACGCCCGCGTAGGCAAAATCCTCTGTATTACTCAGCAGGTTCCACCCTGTGATACGGTCCCAGAACAGGGCGCCCGGCTCTGCAAAATCCCAGTTTGTCTCCGCGATCCTTCTGAACAGTTCCCTGGCATTGACAGTCTTCTCGATCACTTCCCCGGTAACTTCCCGTGTGTAGTGCAGAAGATAGTCCTTATTCTCCTTGACAGCTTCCATAAAATCCTCATGGATGCGGATGGAAATATTGGCCTTTGTCACCTTATCCAGGTCTGTCTTCAGATCAATAAACTCCTGCACATCCGGGTGGGAGCAGTCTATGGAGATCATAAGCGCGCCCCGCCTTCCGTTCTGTCCGATCAGGGAAGTGACAAGGGAGTACAGTTCCATAAAAGATACGGAACCGCTTGTCTCCTTGGCCGCATTGTTGATCTTGGCCCCTCTGGGACTTAATTTTGATATATCAATGCCGCACCCTCCGCCGTAGCTGTAGGTCCGCGCCAGTTTTCTCGCACAGTCAAAAATACTTTCGATCTCATCTTCCGGTGGTGTAATGACATAACAGTTGGAATACGTCACCTTTCTGTTCTGCTTCTGAAGTCCTCTGTTGGAAAGGATCCTGCCGCCGAACAGGAATTTCTTCTGCCGGATATACTCTCCAATCTCCTCATTTCCCCCGCTGATCCTTGTAAGCCAGGCCTCGAAATCCTCATTTTCGCAGCAGTATTTCTTTGCCCAGATATCCATACCAAGCTGGTTCTCCTCTCCCAGCCACTCTTCTATTGTCATGTTATCGCTCCTTATCCAGATTTAGTCAACGATTTTAATATTACCACAATATATAGGGCAAATCAAGGTTTGAATGACATTTCCGAAGCAGCCACACGTCAGACCGGGGATTTTTGCAGTCTGTGTGCATGCTTTTGCTGCTGAGAAGCCGAAAGACTGGATCGTAAAATTCTATTCTACACAGTCATTCTGCGCAGTCGGAAAGGAGGCGGCAGATTCCCTGTAATTTTTCGGGCTGATGCCGTACCGCTGTTTGAATATCTTGGAAAATGTCAGGGGATTTTCATATCCCACCTGGGCCGCGATCTGATTCACAGGTAAATCTGTATTTTTCAGCATTCCCACTGCCTTCTCCATTCGCAGATTCACTAAAAACTGCTGGGGAGAACAGCCCATCAATTTCTTAAAGCTCTTTGCCAGATAGCTTCTGTTGATGCCGATCCGGTCAGCCAGTTCATCTACCCTTACCTTCCGGTTATAATTCTCCACCAGAAACTCCTTGGCGTAGCTGACATAGGCTGCTGCGGAATAGGGGTATGTATCCTGGGTTTTATAAAGCGTCTGATACTCCTCAATAAGCTCTGACAGGAACCACTGCATCATGCTGTTTCTCCGCAGTTCATTCACCAGGGTAAGCTGGGGTATCTCCAGCATCCTTCTGATGATCTCATGGAGACGTTCCGTGCAAGTGACCTGTCTGACCAGCCGCTGCTGCCCGAACCCTGCCTTTGTGAGACATTCATAGGCTTTCAGACCGGAAAAGCCAATCCACATATAGACCCATGGCTCCTCCCGGTCTGCCTGATAGCTGCCCTTCCTGTAGGGCGGGATCAAAAACGCGTCGTTTTCCCCCAGATGAAAGGTCTGGCCCTCAATCTCCAGAGTGCCCTTCCCCCTCAGAATAATATGGATCAGGTAAATGGAACGTTTCGGCGGACTGTGGAAATAACCCGGCCTGCACTCCTCAATGCCGCAGTAGTTCAGCGCCAGTTCTACGGAATCCTGGCTTTCATTGTCCAAAAAAGCTTTGAATCTCAAATTCATCCCCGGGTTATGTTCCATTTTTCCTCCTATCTGTCCAGCCACCATCTGAGCACATCCCGGATCTGCACGTCCCAGCAGTCCCAGCTATGGTTCCCTTCGGATTCCTTCGCAGTCACTTCGATGCCCAGACGCTTCATGTGCTCCCAGGTACGTATATTGTCCTCATAGAGAAAGTCCTGCCTTCCGCACCAGGCATAAAGCCTGGGCATATCCTTCTTGGAAACCTTTCTTCTGCGGGCCAGTTCCCACAGATCATTGTCTGAGCCTCTCACAGGCGCCCCGCTTCCGAAGATTCCGTCCCAGAGCATCTGTGAATCCGGTTCCTCCTCCCTGTGCCTTTGCCGGGCTGCCGCAATATCCAAAGCCCCCGACAGCGCTGCCGCCGCACCGAAATTTTCACTGCCGTCAAGAGCAGACTTCCATGCGCCATAGCCGCCCATGGACACACCGGCTGCCAGAATATCCTCTCTTCTCTCAGAGATATTGGGGAAAAATTCCCGGCAGATACCCGGAAGCTCCCGGCTTATGTAAGTCTGGTAACGCATGCCGTACTTCGTGTCCGTATACCATCCCAAATGTACCTCCGGCATGACCACCGCAATCCCCAGCTCACTGACATAGCGCTCTATGGAAGTTCTCCTGCACCATGTGGTGTGGTCATCCGTCATACCGTGCAGCAGAAACACTGCGGGATACTTTCCCTCCCGCACTGCCCCTGTCATACCAATCTGTCTTCTGGTCCTCTGGGGAAGGATCACAGACATCTGTGTGCACATTCCCAGCACCTCTGAAAAAAAATCAACCTGAAGCAAAGCCATGCATCCTACCTCTTTCCATTCTTATTCTTCCGCAAGGGACTGGTTCATAAACTCTGCGATCTCCGCGCAGGCATCTGCCATGGTCTTATTGCCGGCGTAAACCTCTTTTAATATCTCATTTGCCTTATTCTCCCAGGCAACCGTGGTCTTGGAGTAGGGGCGGATCACCATGTCATCCATCATATTCAGATAAGCCTTGAGATTAAAGTCAGCGGAGTTGGCCCATGCGTCTGAAGTTCCCTTATAGGCCGACATGGTGACACCCAGTTCTGCCTGTTTCAGCTGTGCTTCCTTTGATCCCAGGTACTCGATCAGCTTCCATGCCTCCTCTGTGTGCTCCCCGTTTGCGGCTGCGGCCCATCCCAATCCGTTGTAGATAGAGACACGCTTTCCCGTCTCCGCATTCCTGGGCAGTTCCACACAGTCACAGTTCTCTGCAGTATATTCATTTTCCTTAAAATAAGCAAGCATCCAGGAGCCCTGGAAGGTCATGGCAATCTTCCCGGACTGGAACAGCACATCCTCACCGTTTTCAGACATGGTTTCCAGTGAAGGCATAACCCCTGCCCGGATCCAGCTCTCCAGCATCTCCATGGCCTCGACTGTCTTCCGGTCATCCCAGCCTGACTTTTTCTTGTCCTCTGAGATAATGTAACCGTTATTGTCATAGATCATATTGTAATAGCCTGCCTGGTTGTTGTCATTGCGCATGGCGAGTCCGTACTGGCTGCCATCCTCTTTTGTGAGCTTTTTGGCTGCCTCAAACACATCATCCCAGGTCCACTCCGCTGTGGGATACGCAACCCCTGCCTCGTCAAACATTTTCTTATTGTACCACAGGGCAATGGTATCCACATCCTTTGGCACTGCATACTGCTTGTTGTCATTGTTATATAATTCTACAATATCCTCCGGGTAATTGGCAAGGTCAATCTTATCGCTGCTCTCTATCTCATCTGTCAAGTCCAGAAGCAGTCCGTTGGTCATATAGCGCTCCGCTTCATTGGAGTGCATCCAGAACACATCCGGCAGTGTGCCTCCCCTGGCACCGGCATCCAGCATAGTCCAGTATTCGTCCCATTTGACTACGCCTGTCTCCGCCTTGATTCCCGTCTCCTCTGTAAAATCATCCAGAATCTTCTGAAGCCCCTTCGCCTGATTGTCATCCCATGTCATCACGGACAGCACATCATCGCTTTTTACTTCTGTTTTGCTGCCTGTCTCCTTCTCCTGACTCTCTTTCCCCTGCCCGCAGGCCGTAAGCGCTGCTGCTGCAGCCGCTGCCAGTAACATGACACTTATTCTTTTTAACCTCATACCTGATCTCCTTTTCTGTATTCAACTTACAGGCGTTCCGGAACCCTCTGTTTGTTATATTATAGGAAATCCCAAGCGGTGATAAAATAGAGTAATGTATGAGGCTCATAACCTAATGTGTCTTTTTCTTATCATTTTTCTATGTCATTCTGTGTAATTGATTCTCAGTACAAGAGAATCCCTGTTCTGCATTTTCAGGCAGACATATGTGATCAGCATGGGGATCAGCAGCATGCAGAGCGCATAGATCCCGTATTCCGCAGCCGGGAACTGAAAGTGCATATACGCAGCCCCCGCAAATTTCCGCAGTCCCCACACAGTACCATATCCGGCCAGGCCGCCTGCTGTCAGGGTGATGACCATATTGGGCACTGCCAGGTAAATGTTCTCAAAGAAGAGCATTTTCAATATCTGTCTCTGCTCCATGCCGATGGATTCCAGCATGGCAAATTCCCTCCTTCTGGCTGTCATGCTGCTGATACTGGTGTTGACCATATTAAAAATACTGAAGATGATGATAAAAATGGTCAGGCCGAAAACCTGTGTATTGATCTTTTTTGTCTGCGCTGCATCATCTATTTTTTTCTCTCTCAGGGTCTGCAGGTCCAAATCTTTATAGTCATCCAGTATATTCAGAATGGCTGCTTCGATGGATTTCCCGTTTTTTTCATAATCTTCTGCTGTCACGAGAAAGGATGCTGTTTTATTCATTCCGGGCCACATTTCATCCATCCTTTTTTCCGGGATATAAACGCCGTCATCCAGATTTCTGCCTTCATCCCCACGCTCTTTTACGCCAACTACCTGCACAGTACATTCCTGTGTACTGCCGTTATACCACTCCAGCACAGCCTCCTTTCCTATGTCCAGAGAGATCTGGAAAAGGGATTCCACCAGCCTGGTATTGATGACAATAATGGTATTTTCTTTCAGATCATCGACGCTTCCCTTATCCAGCAGAGCATTTAATCGTTCCCTGTTTTCATCCGTCACAGGGTAAACATTACCCATATATTCTTTGTCACCATCCCTGAGGACCGCGGAAGTAAAAATATCCCTGTTAACCTTTTTTACATTGGGAATGCTCTCCAGCTTCTGTTTTAATGCATCGTTCAGAGTGCCCCCCATCTGTAAGTTTGTGATTCCGTATTTCTGGGCATTGCTGTGTGCATCGTACACATAATCCACAATATATTCCCAGTTCTCAAAATCACCCATTCTGGAATATTCGTCTTCGTCCCAGGCAGACATATAAGAAGCGCCTGTCATAAATAATACGCCTCCGATTGCCAGCGAAGCTGTGGTCAGCATTCCCTTTTTCCGGCTTCTGTTCCGGCTGCTCCCTGCCAGGGTCCGGGCTGTCAGCCTCCTGTGGGGTCTGTCTTTTTCCTCTCCGCTCTCATCCTCTCCCACATATCTCACTGCTTCCACAGGGGAAACGCTTCCTGCCATTTTCGCCGGTTTTCTCACAGAAAAGAGCACCGTGAGAATGCCGAACACAGACGCTCCAAATGCCATCAGAAAAAGGTCCGCCACTGCAAAACCTTCCGGTTTGATCAGATAAGCACACACATTTCCTATGAGAACTCCTGTGGGTACCGCAATGCTGCTGAGCATGAGGCCCTCCCGGAAGATCATCTTGTTTATCTGCTTTTTTGTCATGCCTATGGTTCTGAGCTGCCCGATCTGCTGTATCCTGCCCGTCACAGACAGATAAAATATACTGTAGATGACAACCGCAGCGGCAAATAAGATAATAATCCCTACAATGCCAAGCACAAGTGCGGCACTGTTATTCTGAAGGGAATTTTCAAAGGTCCCGTTTATATTCACCTGATTTCTCTCAATCCCATATTTGACGGCAAGATTATTTACCACTCCGGCAAACTCTGACATCTGCATTTCACCTGCATCCGCGATCCTGATCAGGGCTGTATAGGGGATATCCCTGAGCGCCTTACCTTTTTCCGCAAACGCTTTTGAGACGTAGACGGGATATGTACTCATCTCACGGTCCCGATCCAGTATGCCGCAGACCACAAAGGTTTCCCTTTCCCCTTCTGCAAAAGAAATTTCCAGTTTTGTCCCTGTTTTTTCTTCTTTTCCCAGAGCCTTAAGAAGCTGTCTGTCCACAACGATTTCATTTTCCTGCTCCGGCACGTTTCCCTCTGTCGGAGTATAGGTAACGATGCCGCTGCTGTGGCTTTCTATATAGAAGGGATACATCTTTACCCCTTCCTCCTTGACCTCTCTTCCCTCCTTATATGGCACCATGATCTCTGTCAGCGCATCCTCTGCAAGCCCTTTCCTCTGCTCATCCGTGACGTCCATATACATGACATGCTGCATGGAGTTCAGTATCTGCTGTTTTTCTCTTTCCGTTGATTTCTGCACCATGGCCAGACCGCTGATCAGGCTGACAGCCAGAATGATGGTCAGGACAGTGAAAAAACTGTAGAGTTTATTCCCCAACAGATTGCTACCGGCAACTCTCCATACAACCCCTCTGTTATTATTTCTATCCATGCTCATTAAGACCACCCGCTCTCCGCAATTTTTCCATCCTCTATCCGGATAGTTCTGTCAGCCACCTGGGCGATCTCCTCGTTGTGGGTGATCATCACAAGGGTCTGGTGGAATTTTCTGCTGGCTGCCCGGAACAGCCCCAGTACCTCCTGACTTGTCTGAGAATCCAGGTTTCCTGTGGGTTCATCTGCCAGAATGATAGCCGGCTTTGTGACCAGCGCCCTGGCAATGGCAGCTCTCTGCTGCTGTCCTCCTGACAGCTTTCCCGGCTTTCTCTTCAGCTTATCCTCAAGCCCCAGGACCGTCACGATCTCCTTCACATATTCCTCATCCACACGGCGCCCGTCCAGTTCTACCGGAAGGACAATGTTGTCATAGATATTCAGATTCGGCATCAGATTAAAATTCTGAAAGACAAACCCGATTTTACGCCGCCTGAAAATAGTCAGTTCATTGCTGTCAAGCCCGCTGAGCTCCTGTCCGTCCACCATCACGCTTCCCCCTGTGGGGCAGTCCAGGCCTCCCAGCATATGCAGAAGCGTACTCTTTCCCGAACCGGATCTGCCTACAATGGCTGTAAAGTTCCCCTGCTCAATCTCCATATTGATACCATCAAGAGCCTTCACCAGAAGCGGCTCTTTTCCGTAATACTTTGTAAGATTTCTTGTCTGTAAAATATTCATGATGTATTCCCCTTTCCTGTGATACTCTTATTATAGATGTCCATTCTCTCAATCCTGTATCAGTCTTCGGAATGAATGGTATCAATATTGATACATGTTTTGCACAACGCAAAAAGGCGGCCTCATGCCGCCCTTCTCGGAAGAAATACTTCAAATTCTGTTCCGTATCCCTCTTTTGATCTTACTTTGATGTACCCGCCCTGCAGGGTGATGATCTGCCGTGCCAGATACAGTCCGATGCCAAGCCCCTCTGTTTTCGCAGCCTTTGCCTCCCGGTAAAATCTCTGGAAAATCCGGTTATAATGCCCGGGGTCTATTCCTATTCCATTATCGCTGATGGAAATTACGACATACATTTCCAGATTCCTGGCACTTACGGTTATTTTTCCGCCGCTTTGTGTATATTTCACTGCATTGTCCAGGATATTTCCCAGGGCCTCCGCGGTCCATTTGCTGTCATGGCTGACTTCAATCGTGGGCCTGACATCTACCTGCAGTTCCATCTTTTTCTCATCTGCCCGGGACCTGACCGTATCAAGTGCCCGGGAAACGGTCTGGATCAGCTTACAGTTTTCCGGATGCATATGCAGCATTTTGCTCTCAAGGCGTGACATTTCAGCCAGAGATTCAATGAGAAATTCCAGTTTATCAACCTGCTGCAGAATGATTTGGATAAACTGCCTCTCCTCATTTTTTGACAGATTTTCCTCACAGAGTGTTTCCCCGTACATTTTTATATTCGTTATGGGTGTTTTCAACTGATGTGTAATATCAGATACCATCTGCTGCGTCTCCGCCTTTTCCTTTTCTGCCGCCCTGGCCTTATATTCCAGAATTTCCCCTGTCTTCTGAAGCTCCATGACCATCTTGGAGGTCAATGTCTCCTGATTCTGTACCTCGGCACAGGGATTTCCATTCATAATTTCCTGTGCATAATGGCATACACCCCGGGAATATTTCACATACTGGTTCCTGAAATACAGATAGCTGCCAATCCCGGCAGCCCACAGTCCCCACATGGATACCCACAAAAGTATCTTTATTTCAAATGAAACAGGCTGCAAAAAGAGAAAAAAGCTCCCCCCGCACACAGCCAGGAAATGCACTGCTGTGAGAATGGGCCACACGATTTTTTTCATATTATCTGCTGCCTCCCATCCATTCATAACCCATACCGTACACGGTTTTTATATAGGTGTTCTCCCCGTCTTCCAGTTTTCCTCTCAGTCTGCTGATATTTAAGGTCAGCGCATGGTCATTCACATAGTTTCCTCTGTCATCCCATACCTTTTCCAGCAGGATTTCCTTTGAAAGAATCCTGTTTGGATTTCTGCAGAACAGTTCCAGAAGGTTAAATTCCGTAGGGGTCAGTGTCAGTATCTGCCCGTTTTTGCTGGCTGTTCGCCTCACAAAATCCACTTCCAGTTCCCTGCAGACATATACACCGGAAGTCTCCTCTGACCTGGCGCATCGGCGCAGAATGGTCTGGATCTTTTCTACCACCACGCGGATGCTGAAGGGTTTTGTAATGTAATCATCTGCGCCAAGCTGCAGGCCCTGTATCACATCGTCATCCAGATTGTGGGCTGTGAGGAATACAAAGGCGGCGGACTGTTTGGCAAGCACTTTTCTGGCAAAATCAAAGCCGCTGCCATCCGGCAGATTCACATCCAAAAGGATCAGATCCGGTTCCTGTGATTTTAAATACGAATCTGCTTCCGCCAGGGTATAGGCAGGTTCTGCCTCTATATTCTTTCTCTGGAGGTGAAAGCAGAGACCTGCATTTAATATTTCATCATCCTCAATAATCAATACTTTGCTCATATCTATTTACTGTCCTGTTCTTTTTCTTTGCGGCATGGGGCGCTGTTATGTGTGGTTGTGCGGTAATGGGGTTATGCCGGTGATGGGGTGTGGTTTATTAGAAAGTATACACTATTGTGATTTTTCTGTATATAGATATTCCGGGATTGATGTAGTGGATGTTCATCGTTTTGGAGAAAGCGGACGCCAAACCCAGCCGCAGGCTTCCCCGTATGGCCGAGAGCAGAGAACTTCCAAGCTAATACGCAACCCGCACTAAGTTCATCGCCTTAGGGCTCTTCACTAAGTGCTTGCTAGCGTATGGATCTTGTAAGATTCTCTACCGCTCTGAAACGTCCATACGGGGAAGCCTGCGGCTGGGTTTGGCTGGGACTGGCTGCGGATAGTACCGTGTTGGCTGGGGCAGAATTCAGATATTTGCTCTGCACACGTCCGGTTATAGGGCAGTCTGTGGCTGAATTGGATGATGATCAGCTGCGAATTCTACCAGGTTGGCTTGGAGCAGAATGCAGATAATTGCTCTGTACGTGTCCGAACAGGGGAATCTGTGGCTGAATTGGCTGCGTGGCTGGATGTGATATAGATGGATGGTAAGTTCCACCAAGCGATGAACTTTGTGAAACTTACCATTCACTTCTATATTGTTACAATGTTACCCCTTGCTTGAAAATTGCAATATCATGATAGCCCGCTTTTTCTGCCTTCACCTTCTCACCTGATGCTACCCGTATAATGTACTCAAACAGGGCCTCCGCCAATTCCTCTTTTGTTTTATCTTCCACCATTTTTCCGGCGTCAAAATCTATCCACTTGGATTTATAATCCGCCAGGCCTGAATTAGAAGATATTTTAATGGTGGGTACGAGTGACGCAAACGGTGTACCTCTTCCGGTTGTAAATAAGACGATCTGTGCTCCGGAGATGGCCAGACTGGTGGCTGCTACCAGGTCATTTCCGGGTGCTGACAGAAGGTTTAATCCCTTTTCTTTTACCCTCTCAGCATACCTTAATACATCTGTCACCGGTGCAGAACCTGACTTCTGGGTACACCCCAGAGACTTGTCCTCCAGTGTGGAAATCCCGCCTTTTTTATTGCCGGGAGATGGGTTTTCATAGATTGTCTGGTTATGCCTGGTAAAATAATCTTTAAAATCATTGATCAGATGAACAGTCTTTTCAAATACCTCTCTGTTCTTACACCGGTTCATAAGAATCGTCTCCGCACCAAACATCTCCGGCACTTCCGTGAGAATGGTTGTGCCGCCTTTTGATATGAGAATGTCGGAGAAAGCCCCCACCACCGGATTCGCCGTGATTCCTGACAGGCCGTCAGAACCGCCGCATTTCATGCCGATGATCAGTTCTCCTGCATCACACTCTTCTCTGACACATTTATTCGCATTTTCATAGAGTTTACTCAGAATAGTGAGTGCTTCCTCAATCTCGTCTTCTGTATCCTGGCACTGCAAGAATTTCACCCGTTCTTCCTCGTACTCACCGATGTACTCTTTTAGAACGGGAATATTGCAGTTCTCGCATCCAAGACCCAGCACAAGAACTCCCCCGGCATTTGGATGATGGACCATATCTGCCAGAACTTTTCTCGTGTTTTCCTGGTCCTCGCCCATCTGGGAACACCCGTAGGGATGGGTAAAGGCCACGATCTCCTCCACATTTCCCAGCGGAAATCTTCTTTTCGCCTCCTGCTCAATGGCCTTTGCCACAGAGGAGACACAGCCCACTGTGGGAAGGATCCAAAGCTCATTCCGCACGCCTACCGTACCGTCCGCCCTTCTGTATCCCATAAAAGAAGCCTTTTTACCCGTCAGTTCTTTCAGTGAAACCGGTTCGTATTTATACTCCAGCACATCGCCCAGAGATGTCTTCAGGTTGTGAACATGGATCCAGCTTCCTTTTTGGATGTCTTCTTTTGCATAACCGATCGTCGCGCCGTATTTTATGACGGGAGCACCCTTTTTCATATGGCACAGGGCAAATTTGTGGCCCTGGGGAATGTCCTCAAGAAGTGTGATCTGTGTGTCATCCACGGTAACGGTCATTCCTTTTTTCATTGGTTTTAAGGCAACTGCTGCCATATCTTCTCTGTTGATTTTGATAAAATCCTGCATATTTTCTCCTTTACGCCAGAACCTCGCCGTAAGCTTTCTCCATTCCCTCCGCCTCAATACAGTCATACCATTTCTGCACCACATCCAGCATCGGGCTTAAATCCTGTCCCCAATATTCTTCTTTCTTTAAAATATCCGCAACAGAAGCCTCTTTCATAAATGCCACGATTTCTTCCCCATCGTTAGCCGCATCTGTGCGGTAAAACGCGATCAGGGCAGCCAGTGAGAAGGTAAGCCCCTGCGGATAGGAACCGTATTTTTCTTTATATTCCAAAATGGTAGGCAGCACTCTTGCCTTGAACTTGGACACGGAATTTAAGGCGATGGATAACAACAGATGACGGATAAAGGGATTTGCAAAACGTTCCAAAACTGCTTCTCCGAAATTTCTATTGTCCTGTGTATCCCCAATCGTCGGAATAATCTCCTCAAAAATACATTTTTTAAGAAGTGCCGATACTTTTTCATCTTTCAGGCATTCCCCCACCGTCTCCAAACCGTACAGATGTGCTCCCAGCACCATGGAAGTGTGGGCACCGTTTAAAATTCTGACTTTTCTCTTCTTATAAGGGTCCACATTGTCTGTCCAGATCACATTGTAACCGGCCTTCACCAGAGGCAGTTCGTCCTCATGATCTCCCTGGATCACCCACAGATGGAATATCTCCGCTGTATCCATCATGTTGTCCTGCTCCCCGATTCTTTTACACAGCGCTTCATGCTCTTCACGGGGAAATCCTGTCACGATGCGGTCCACTAAAGTAGAACAGAAGTCATTTTCTGTCTCCATCCAGGTCTTGAATTCTTCTCCCAGATTCCACAGATCCGCATACTTCATACAGCATTTTTTCAATTCCTCTCCGTTATGGTCGATCAGCTCACAGGATAAGATGATAAATCCTTTTAATCCCAGTAAAAAGCGCCTGTACAATAACTGAGTCAGTTTGCCCGGGAAAGATTTTGCCGGCTTATCCTCCAGCTTGTTATCTGAAACGAACTCTATTCCGGCCTCCGTTGTATTGGATACGATAAACCGGAAGTCCGGATTTTCTGCTAATTTTTCATAAGCCTCATATTCTGTGTAGGGGTTGATACACCTTGAAATGACATCAATGTGAGTATGCTCATCCACAACTTCCCCCTTGTCAATTCCTCTTAAAAATAAATTGTACTCACAGTTCTGCTTATTCAGTTCGCCGATCATTCCCTTTTCAATCGGCTGTACCACCACAACAGAACCGTCAAACAATTCTTTTTCTTTTAATTTCTGAAAGAAATAATCTACAAATCCCCGGAGAAATCCTCCTTCTCCAAACTGTATTACTGTCTCTTTTCTCTGCATGCTCATAATAGAAGCCCTTTCTGTACTATTTCATACTGCGGCCTGCACAGTCTGTGCACTGACCTGTTCATTAGTTTCTGTACAACAAGCAATTTCTTTATTGACTGCCCCTATTATAGCTCATATATCCGCTGTTGTATACAACAGTTTTTGATTTTTTACACTTTCGTGCCTTTCCATAAAAAACAATTTTCCATTTTGTGAGTATTTCATAAAAAGGAAATGACCGGTCTTCCTATTTATAAAGACCAGTCATTTCCTTTAAACAATAATTCAAATATGGCATTCTTAGAAAAATGCAGATGCTCTTTCATGGCTTCGGATGCGCCGTCCCAGTCCTGTTTCAGTGCACATTTCGTAATCTTCAGATGTTCCTGGATGGTCTCCTTGCGGCGCTTTTCGGAGCATTCCCCGCTCATGATCCGCATTCGCTTTATCTGGCTGTTGATCAGCTCATAGGTTTTCAGAAAGTATACATTGGATGTGGCGTCAATAAACATCTGATGAAAAAGATCATCCATGTCATCGTAGGAATATGGCAGGTCAGCGCCTTTTAAGTACGCCTGATAATCCTGGTAATATTTCATATACACATCCTGTTCTATCCGGTTCCCATAATGAAGGATGGCGTATGGTTCCAGCATCATCCTGGTCTCATATATCATATTGATCTGGCTTAAAGACAGATCTGAGACCATGATTCCCTTCTTCGGAAGAATTTTCACCAGCCCCTCCTGCTCCAGCCTGCTGATGGCATCCCGGACCGGCGTTCTGCTGGCCGACACCTCTTCCCGCAGCAGTTCTTCATTGATAAAAGTATTTGGTGCATATTCACAATTTAATATTTTCGCTTTTATGGCATTGTAAGCCTGTTGTTTCAAACTCTCTTTCTGCATTCTGCCGCCTTTCTGCAGTGCACTGCGCAACTTGTGTTCTGTTGTAACTGTTCTATTCCCTCACAGTTACAGGCAAAGATCCATGCAAAACCGCCTTTGGCGATGGGATTTTTACTTGGCTGCGAAACGTTTTCTTACGGTCAGCGCAGTAAATGCGCAGACCTGATGAATAGTTATGATCTGTTACATATATTACCACATTTTCTGCAGATTGCAAAGCCTGTCTCCTTTCAATTCCACCGCAGTTGTATACATTGTTATTTTTCTAACTTTTTAACCGCATTTTTCTTTTGGCTATAATGCACATTTTTATCGGTTATTTTTTGTATATAGATAACAAATTATCGAAAATTTCAGTATTTATTTCTTTTTTCTATTGACATCTTTTCTATTTTACCCTATTATCCCTTGTATACAACAAGCAATTTCCTATAACATTTTGGAGGAACAACAATTATGAAAGCAATGTTTATCGATACTCCCGGTCAAGTCTCTATTAAAGAACTCCCTATGCCGGTACCGAAAAAAGGGGAAGCACTGTTAAAAGTATTATACGGCGGCATCTGCGGCAGTGATCTGGGGTCCTACCGCGGAACTTTTGCCTATTTTTCATATCCCAGAACACCGGGCCATGAATTTTCCGCCGAGATCATAGAGATCGAGCCGAATGACAAGGGCCTTGAAAAGGGTATGATAGTAACCTGCAATCCATACTTCAACTGTACGGAATGCTACTCCTGCCAGAGAGGCCTGGTGAACTGCTGCACCACCAACCAGACCATGGGTGTTCAGAGAGAAGGTGCCTTTGCGGAATATATCACAATGCCTATTGAAAGGATCTATGACGGCAAGGGACTCTCCCCGAAAACACTGGCATTGATCGAACCCTTCTGCATCAGCTATCACGGCGTCACAAGGGCAAATGTAACAAAAGATGACAAGGTTCTCATTATCGGTGCCGGAACCATCGGTGTGCTGGCAGCCGTAGCCGCAAAAGCTCTGGGCGCGGATGTGACTATCTGCGATGTAGCTCCCCAAAAACTGGCTTACGCACAGGAGACCTTCGGTATTGACCACATTTTACTAAATGATGATCCGGAAACTTTTATGGATAAAGTGCAGGAAGCCACAGGCGGAAACGGATTTGATGTGGCGATCGAGGCGGTGGGCCTTCCCTCCACATTCCAGAACTGCATAGACGCTGCTGCCTTCGGAGGCCGTGTTGTGCTGATCGGTGTGGGAAAACAGAATCTGGACTTTAACTTTACTTTGATCCAGAAAAAAGAACTTAACATTTTCGGTTCCAGAAACGCACTGAAAAAAGATTTCCTGCAGTTGATTGACCTTGTAAAAGAGGGAAAGGTCGACCTGGATAAAATAGTTACCAATACATATAAATTTGACGATGCAGCCGCTGCTTTTGCAGATTTTGATAAAAACGCAGCCTCTATGCTGAAAGTCATATTTGAATTTTAAAAACGAACGGAGGTATTTGTTATGTCACATTCTGCATGGTTATTCATGTCCTTGATCATTTCCATGGTTGTTATCTTATTTTTAATTCTGAAAGTAAAATTAAATGCTGCCATTTCTTTAGTGTTGGGAAGTATCCTGATGGGCGCATTATCCGGCGTTTCCCTGGTTGAGACCATAGACGGCATCAATGTGGGCTTCGGCAACATGTTAAAGGGTATGGGGCTTCCCATCGGTTTCGGCATTATCCTGGGCGAACTGGTCAGCAGGTCCGGCGGCGCCCAGATCATTGCCTCAAAGATCGTAAAAGCATTCCCCAAAACAAAAGCGATCTACGCCATCGGCCTGGCTGCGTTTATTCTCGCCATCCCGGTATATTTTGATGTGACCTTTGTTATTTTGATCCCGATCGGCATTGCTCTTATGAAAGAGATCAACAAATCCATTGCCCATATTGTAGGCGCCATCACCATAGGCGCTGCCGCTGCCCACACCATGGTGCCCCCTACCCCGGCTCCCCTTGCCGCAGGCGAGATCTTCGGATTTGACACAGGCATTATGATCGCATTCGGCACTGTTTTCGGACTGATCGGCGTATTCCTTGTTATCTTTATCTATACAAAGTTTTTGGACAAAAAGACGGACTTCTGGAATCCTGAAACAGATGAGTCTTCCGCCGGCGTCCATATCGATGCACAGGAGGACAGCTCCATCACACCGCCGTCTTTCGGCTTTGCTTTATTGCCTATTTTTGTACCGATCATTTTGATTCTTTTAAACACAGTTACAGGCAGTGCCATGGGTGATGCACAGCCCGGTATTTTCCTCTTTTTAGGTGACAAAACAGTTGCTCTGCTGGCAGGAGCCATTGTGGCTTATCTGATCGGCGTAAAATGTATGGGCAAAGAGAAAGCGGAAAAGGCTGCTACAGATTCTCTCTCCTCCGCAGGTATCGTATTCCTGATCACAGGTGCGGGCGGTGCTTTCTCCAACATCATCACAATCACAGGCGTCAGCGATGCCATTGCTGATATTGTGAGCGGATTTGCACAGAATGTGTTTGTTGTTCTGATCCTGTCCTACCTGGTCGGCCTGCTGATCAAACAGGTGACCGGCTCAGGTACCGTATCTGCGCTTACCAGTATGACCATTATGTCCGGCGTGGCTTCCGCCATCACACTGCCGCCGGTGTTTGTGGCAATGGCCTGTTTGTCCGGAACACTTTTCGGCGCGACCGTAAACGACAGTGGTTTCTGGATCGTAACCAATATCAGCGGGCTCTCCATCAAGGGAGGCATCAAAACATATACCGTATCAGAAATGATGGAATCTGTCTTTTTCCTTATTTTGCTGTTGCTTGCAGCCAGCGGATATATGATAATATTCTAAGATAACAGGAGGAATTTATTCATGAGAGAAAGACCCTTTGTCGCAGACCTGGTCAGTGACCAGACCATCCCGAAAATGTTTAAAGTAAAACAGGTATTTCCCCGGCCCAAAATTGAGCCGGAGGAAATACCCGGAATCATTGAATCCCTGCTTTCCCAGGAGAAGTTCTCCTCCAAAGTGAAACCCGGCATGCGCATCGCCATCACTGCCGGTTCCCGGGGCATCGCAAACGTAGCACTCACAACAAAATGCATTGCTGACTTTGTAAGATCAAGAGGCGCCCATCCATTCATTGTCCCTGCCATGGGAAGCCACGGCGGAGCCACTGCGGAAGGTCAGCGGGCGATCCTGGAAGGCTACGGAATCACAGAGGACTATGTAGGCTGTCCTATTATCTCTTCCATGGAGGTCAAAAAAATCGGGGTAAATGAGGAAGGCATGGATGTCTTCATTGACAAAAACGCCGCCGAATCCGACGGTATCATCCTTGGATGCCGCATCAAACCCCATACAGCATTTCGCGGCCCCTACGAAAGCGGAATCATGAAGATGATGGCTATCGGCCTTGGAAAACAGCACGGCGCTGAGGTCTGCCATGAAGCGGGCTTCAAGAATATGGCCAAATACGTCCCCATGTTCGGCCGTGCGATCATTAAAAACGCCCCTATTTTATTTGCAGTCCCAACCATTGAAAATGCGTATGACGAAACATGTAAGATCATAGCCGTAAATGCAGATGAGATCATTGAAAAAGAACCGCCTCTCCTGCAGGAAGCCTTTGCCAATATGCCCAGGATCCTGGTTGATTCCTGTGATGTTCTGGTCGTTGACCAGATTGGAAAAAACTTCAGCGGAGATGGTATGGATCCCAATATCACCGGAACCTTCTGTACCCCATACGCAACAGGCGGAATCCGGTCACAGCGCGTCTGTGTCCTGGATCTGAGTCCTGAAACCCATGGAAACGGGATCGGACTTGGCTATTCCAGCGCCACCACAAAACGCGTCTTCGATCAACTGGACTTATCCTCCATGTACCCAAACGCGATCACCTGTACAGTTCTGGGCGGTGTGCGGATTCCCATTGTCATGGAGAGCGACAGGGAAGCCATCCAGGTCTGCATAAGAACCTGCAATGAGATCGATAAAAAGAATCCCAGGGTTGTAAGGATTCCAAACAGCCTCCACATAGAACATATCATGCTCTCAGAATCTTACTATGAGGAAGCAAAAAACAACCCAAATCTGATCATTGAGAGCGAACCGGAATACCTCCCCTTTGATGAGGACGGCAATCTCTGGTAAAAAAACATTCCCCGCTTTTCCCTGAAAAAAAGGAAAGATGCCGCCAGGGCTGTTAATATGCCCCTTCCGGTATCTTTCCTTTCTCTTTGCCAGCTGCAGACATTTTCCTGTATCTGTCATGCGCCCTTGAGACTGCAGAATATCTCATTATAACAGTATCACTGACCGCTTCTTGTTATATCCCTCACCCAATTATACTTTTTGTAATGTATGTATACAGCCGGAAGTTTGATGATCTCATCCAGGTTGATGATAAAGTACACAGCCAATATCGGTATTTTAAAATAAAACGCTGTCAGCAGTCCAAGAGGTACTGTCACCACCCACATAGTCACCGCGTCACAGAAAAGGCCGAACCTGGAATCTCCCCCTGCGCAGAAGATACCTGCGATCACAGTGGAATTCACAGATTTTCCTATGAGGTAATACGTACACATAAACAGCATCCCCTTCAGATATCCATGGGCCGCCGGGCTTAGATTGGAAAAGCCGAGAATCAGAGGACTTAACCCCAGAAGCAGAAGGCCGGACAGAGCGCCCATCAAAATGGAGAGGCGGCACAGCCTGTCTCCGTAATCTTTGGCAGCGTCCAGATTCCTCTTTCCCAGTTCATTTCCCACAATGATTCCGCCGCCGCTTCCCAGCCCCAGACACAGACAGGCGATCAGGTTCTTCACAATATTGGCAATGGAATTGGCAGCCACCGCATCGCTGCCCAAATGTCCCATAATAACGGAATACATGGTAAATCCGCATCCCCATATGAGCTCATTTCCAAGCACAGGAAGGGTATAATGGAAGAAATCCCCTTTCAATTCCCGGTCAGCGCGCACCAGATATTTCACATGCAGCCTGATCCTGCCATGCCGCAGGGATTCTGTAAATGCCCATCCCAGCTCCAGAACCCTTGACAGCACCGTCGCCAGCGCTGCCCCGGCGATCCCCATAGCCGGAACCTTCCAGACGCCGAAAATAAAGACTGCGTTCAGCACAATATTTGTCACCATGGAGACAGAACCTATCACCGTACTTTTTAAGGTATATCCGCTGTTTTTCATGATGCACAGATAAATCTGGGAAATCCCCATGAGCAGGTAAGACACTCCCACGATCCGCAGATACTGCGCCCCCTGCGCGATCAGACCTGTATCCGGGGTAAAGATCCGCATGAGAGTCTCCGGAATCAACAGGGTTCCCAGAAAGAAAACAAGGGATATGGCAGAGGAAAACTTCAGCGCAATGGCAAGTATTTTCTCCACCGACACCTTATCCCCTTTTCCCCAGTATTGGGCTGCCAGGATTGTGGTCCCGATGGTAAGTGCTGCCAGAAACAGGCTCAGAACAAACTGTATCTGACCCGCAAGGGAAACCGCAGACAGGGCCTCCTGGCTGATCACACCCAGCATTATGGCATCGGACGCGCTGACCGCTGCAGTCATAAAATTCTGAAAGGCAATGGGGAGGACCAGGGTAAACAGCTTTTTATAAAATATTTTCTTATCACTCACCGATTTCCACTGCCTCTACCTTTGCCCAGGACTCCGGATCAAATTCCCTGTCTTTGTAATAGTATTTTTTATCCGCATCTGTGATCCGGCGAATCACCCGGCAGGGATTCCCCGCTGCCACCACATTGGCGGGAATGTCTTTTGTCACCACACTGCCTGCCCCGATCACTACATTGTCTCCAATGTGCACACCGGGAGTGATGACTACATTTCCTCCGATCCACACATTGTTTCCGATCGTCACAGGAATCCCGTATTCATATCCTGACTGTCTGGCTGCAGGATGCACCGGATGTCCGGCAGTATAGATTGATACATTTGGCGCAAGCAAAACATTTTCCCCGATGGTAACCTTGCCCACATCCAGTATGGTGCAGTTATAATTGGCAAAAAAGCCTTTTCCCACCTGGATATGAAATCCATAGTCACAGTAAAACGGCGGCATAATGGACACATTCTCCTGTGCACCACTCACTATTTTTCCCGCCAGCCTGCCCAATGTCTCAAAATCCGAGGGGTCCGTAGTATTAAATTCTCTTAAAAGTCTTCTGGTCACCTTCTGCTGGTCAAATACCGCATCATCTGATATATAGGGAAGACCTGCATCCCTGCGCGTAATATTATCCATCTCTTTTCTCCTTCACAAACAAGTATTTTCATGTATAATAATAGTGTATTAATTCCGTATATTCTATCAAAATATGCCATTATATTATAACAATCGTATTTATGAAGGAGGTATTTGTGAACGGAGTAAGCATTTTAAAGGACGCCTCGGAGATCGTCCACTACAACACCCCCAATATTCCCCTGTATCTGAAAGAGCGGTGGCTCTCCTCCTATGCCAATATGGAGGCTCTCTGCCACTGGCACGAGGATATCGAATACATGAAAGCTCTGAAAGGCCACATGGTCTACTATGTGAATGGAGAAAAACTGGCGGTCCGGGAACACGATGCCCTCATAGTAAATGCCCGGCAGATGCATTACGGTTTCTCAGAGGATAAGACAGACTGCTATTTTGCCTGCATTGTCTTTCGTCTCCATCTTCTGTGTACCAATCCTGAGCTTACGGAAAAGTACATCCATCCCATTGCCGGGCATCCGAATCTTCCCTACATTTATCTTCACGCAGACAATCCCGCTGAGGCAGCGGTCATCCGGCATTTCGACGCGGCATGTGAGGACTGCCGAAGGCATTATGAAGGTTATGAGCTGATGATGATCAGCAGGCTGACTGCCGCCTGGGCTGCGCTCTACTCCCTTTTAAGTCCTAATCTATTGTCCTACAGCACTGCCATGGAGGAGGACTTATCCACCCAAAGAAACATGATCTCGTTCATATACCGGAACTATACACAGAAACTCTCCCTGAACGATATTGCAGCCGCGGGCAGTATATGCCGCAGCAAATGCTGCCGGATCTTCAAAAAATACCTGAACAAAACGCCCATAGATTTTCTGAACGCCTACCGCCTGGAGGTCAGTATGCGCCTGCTGACAGATACCGCTATGAGCATCACAGAGATTGCCCTGTCCTGCGGCTTCCAGAGCCCCAGTTACTATGCGGAAATCTTCCAGCAGCACAAAGGCTGTACCCCCAGCCATTACCGTATGCGGCAGACAGAGGGATATGAGGCACGCGGATGCCTCTAATCCCCCGGCCGCTTTGTTTTTCTGACCTTACGGACTTTCCCCTTGATCGGCTTCGTCTGAAGACATTCTATAACCTGATTCCCCTTAAAATTTAAAACCTCCACATAGCTTAAACTGTCCCGGATATCCACAATGCCTATGTCTGAGGCCTCCACGCCGTCAATACTGCAGATGGTTCCCACAATATCCCCAGCCCGCATTTTTGATTTCCGGCCTCCGCCGATGGACAGACGTGTAATTCCCCGGTTCAATACCGCCCCCTTTTCAGGTTTCGCTTCTGCTTTTACGCGCTGGGCTTTCCAGAATGCCTTTTCCTTTTCTTCCTCTGTCTCCGGAATTTCCGCGCCGGGCAGCTCCTGCCCCACAAATGCCTCCACCTGCTTCAGCATCCTTTTGTCCTCTTCTGTTACAAGGCTTATGGCTGTACCGCATTTTCCGTTTCTTCCGGTTCTGCCGATCCGATGGACATACGTTTCCTTCCCCGTAGGAAAATCATAATTCACAACATGGGTGATCTGTTCAAAATCAATCCCCCTTGCAGCCACATCCGTTGCGATCAGAAAGCGAAAGCAGCCTCTCCGAAACGCATCTACCGTCTTAAGCCTCTCCCTCTGCTCCATCTCCCCATGCAGCATCCCGCAGAATATACGCCCTCTGCGCAGCTTCTGAAACAGAACATTTGTCATCTCCCTTGTCCCGCAGAAAATCATACAGCTCTTTGGATTCTCATTTATAAGAACCTTGAGAAAGTCCCCGTACTTTCTCTCCTGATCAGTGATATAGACCTTTTCCGTGATCGCCGCTGTCTGCTCCTTCGTGGGTTCCTGCAGCACAAGTATTCTGTCCGGAATAAACGCATCCGCCAGCTCCCTGATCTCCGGCCCTAATGTGGCGGAGAACAGGGATATTCTGCAGTTTTCCGGAACCAGAGAAAGGATATTTTTCACTTCGTCGATAAAGCCCATATCCAGCATCAGATCTGCCTCATCTATCACCAGCCATTTTACTTTGTCAAGCTTCAGGCTCTCCCTGCCCAGATGGTCCATAATACGTCCCGGTGTACCTGTGACAATATGGGATTTCTGCCGCAGGGTCTGAATCTGCTTATCAATGGGAAACCCGCCGAAAACTGCCGGCACCTTCAAACGTTTCTTTCTTCCTATATGAAACATTTCCTCGCTGACCTGCACTGCCAGTTCCCTGGTAGGCTCCAGTACCAGCGCCTGGGGCGCATTCTCCTCCCACCATACACCTTCACAGATCGGTATGGCAAATGCCGCTGTCTTCCCGCTGCCCGTCGGTGCTTTCACCACCACATTTTTTCCCGCAAGCATGGGTGTAATGACTTCCTGCTGTATGCCTGTAGGTGTCTTATATCCCAAACCTTCCAATGCTTCCAGGATTTCCTGTGAAAGCGGGTATTGGTTAAAATTGTCTGTCATTGTTTTTTACCTTTCTCTAATTCCTCTTCCCCATGGCTTTGCAGAGGGACGCTAACCTGTTATACAGTTTATCAAAACACAGATGAGATTGCCAGACATTATTTGCTTATATTTCCTTCACTACAGACGATGACTCCCTCATAAGCCGAAACTTCCCCGATTATCATAATTCTACCTGAACTTCAAGCAGAAAACTACATACTCCATAACCAAAATTCCAGATAAAAGCCGGAACAAAATTGGATTGCATGTACATATCAATCAAATCCCAATTTAGTTATAATCATTTTATAAAATATTTCGTGAAATTTTATAAAATACCCCATCACAGTACCTCTGTGTCCGGGAAAAAGGGAGGAGCATTGTATGCGTGTCGGATAATTTATGAAAACAACAGCGGAACCTGTTTTGTTTGTATCCGCTGTACAAAATGTGACCCTTCTGCCGAATGCCAGCTTCTTTCTTTGAAAATCGTATCATCTGACCGTAAGTTTCTATGAGATGACATCTTTTCATGAATGCCTGACGGCTCTCTGCAGAAAACAAAATCTACATTACAATAAGAAAGTGAGGAATCAGTATGGAAGTAACAAGTAGTAAAAAAGAGATATGGACAATGGGCAGTTATTCTCTATTGACCCTGGCAATCATGGTCGGATTCATGTACCTGAATACATTCGCCACCGAGGTTCTTGTAATTCCCGCAGGAACTCTGGCTGTGGCACTGGGCGTGGCAAAGTTTCTGGATTTCTGTTTCAGCCTGTTTGCCGGTGCTATCATTGAAAAAGTCAAAATCGGAAAGACCGGAAAGAACCAGTCCTGGCTCTATCTTGGCCGCTGGATCCTGGCCGTTTCAATCATGGCTGAGGTATGTAATACCAGTTCCGCTCCCATGGTAGTCCGTGTGGCAGTCCTTGCTGTATCCTATACAGTTCTGAACTGTCTGATGAACATTCTTCAGACTGCTTACTATGGCGTTCTGGCCGCCGTAGCAGGTCCGAACATGTCCAACCGAAATGCAATGACCGTCAACATGACACGGCAGAGCACGGTTATCACCATCATTTGTTCTTTCATTCCTACCCTTGTTACTGTGCTTCCTTTTGGTAACTGGAACTATTTTATCGTTGCTTTCGTATTTATGATCCCTATGCCTTTTGCTCTGGGAGCAATCGCCAAATGCGCGGACGGCAAGGATGTTCCTGTCGGTGCTACCGCTTCTGTGAACCAGGTCAGCATCGGCGATATGTTCGGTACATTGCTTAAGAATCCCCAGATGCTGGTTCTTTTCCTGGTATTTACGATTCTTTACATTGCGCAGTTTACCTACCAGGCTAACTATACCTATTATTTTATTTATGTTGTCGGTGATTTCACCAAGCTTACATTTGTTACTCTGATCAATGCCATTGTCGGCTTCTTAGCCGCCATGGTTATGCCAAAGCTCGGAGCAAAACTGGGCAAAAAAATGTCCTGTGTATTTGGATTTCTCCTTATGAGCATTGCACTGATCCTGGTATCATTTTTCGGTGCCCCAAATGGTGTTCCCAACCTGACCGCTTATATTATCCTCATGTCTCTGATGATGGCCGGAACCTATACCTGGATGCCCTACATGGTAGTCCTTTACCTGGATGCAGGTGAATATTTCCTGTATAAAACGGGAAAAGATACCCGTGCGATCGCTGCCGGCCTGGCTTCCCCGCCGATGAAGATCGGTATGACCGTGGGCAATACCCTTGGCCTGGCTCTGTTGTCTGCCATCGGTTTTGTTTCCGGAGGCGCCTTTGAGATCAACACTGCATGGATCTCCAATTTCATGCGTGTTACGTTCATGCTCCCCGGGTTAATCTATCTGGCATCCGCCATTATCCTGCTGGTGTTTTACAAGATCAGCGACAAGGATGCTGCCAAGTACGCCCAGGCAAATGCTGAGAAAATGCAGCAGAGCAAGTAACAGAAAATAAAATATTTCAGAAAGAACAGGAGAGAAAATTATGTCAAAAATACCCTTTGATGAAAAAGAAATGACCATCGCTTATACCGTTCCTAATATGCTTGATCCTACCATCCCGGAAAGTCCCGCCTGGACTTATCCCCAGTCCGAAAAAGAGGCAATAAAAGAGCTGTATGCCGGAACACCCACCTGGTGTCCCTCCGGTCTGGAGTCTGGTCTTTTTGCCCCTTCCGTAATCCCGGATAACATTGCACGCGGCTTTGTCATTGAAGGAGTCCCCTTCGATATGGCAAACTACGGCGGCCCTGATATGTTCGGCATCGAATGGGAATACGTTCCTGTAGCAGGCGGTTCCATGGTCCGTCCCGGCACCCCTCTTCTTGAAGATGCCAATGACTGGAACCAAATCCTGAAGTTCCCTGACATCGACGCATGGGACTGGGATGCCAGCGGCAGACAAAACTACGATTTTCTCCACAATGGCAAAGCAAATATGCTCTGGTTCTTAAATGGCTGCTGGTATGAAAGACTGGTTTCCTTCATGGATTTTGAAGGTGCGGTTGTAGCTCTGATCGATGACGAGCAGAAGGATGCCTTAAAAGAATTGTTTGCTAAGACGACGGAACTGTACTGCAGACTCGTTGACCGCTGCGCAGAGACTTACGGAGACGGTATCTCAGGATTTACCGTACACGATGACTGGGGTTCCCAGAGAGCGCCGTTCTTCTCCCCTGCAGTGGGCGAAGAGATGATCGTTCCCTACATGAGAGAGCTGACAGACCACATCAAGTCCAAAGGACTGATCGCTGACCTGCACAGCTGCGGCAGCCTGGAAATGCAGCTTCCCAACTTTATCAAAGCCGGCTGGCAGTCCTGGTGCCCCATGCCGATGAACCCGACCCAGAAAATGTACGAAGAATACGGCGATAAGATTCTTCTCCACGTAGAACCGGACCTGCCCGAAGGCGCTTCCGAAGCAGAACAGGAAAAAGCCGGTGAAGAATTCGTCAGAAAATACTTCAAGCCCGGCAAATACTGCTTCCCCAATTATATGTATTTCCCACAGAAGATGACGCCTGCGTTCCGCAAAGGTATGTACCGTGCATCCAGGCAGTAAACGGTAATTTATTATCATTTTGCTTTTTATTCACAGCGCCCGGAGGAGAACGGTCTTCCGGGCGCTGCTGCTTAGCAGCATACTGTTTCCAATATGTTTTATGAAAGAGAGGAACGCGAATGTCTGATAAAAATCTGGCTCCCGCGGCAGTCCCGCCGGAAGAAAATAACATCATGGGTATTGCTCCCATACCAAAACTCCTTGCGAAATTTGCCATACCTTCCGTCATCTCCATGCTGGTAAACTCCATCTACAATCTGGTGGATCAGATTTTCATCGGCCAGGGTGTCGGTTATCTCGGTAATGCTGCCACCAACGTGGTATTTCCTTTTGTCACCATCGCCATGGCGATCTCACTGATGATCTCCGTGGGTACCGCCGCCAATGTCGGACTGAATCTGGGCGGAAAAGACCAGGACTGTGCCAATCTGACTCTCGGCAACGGCTTTACCCTTGCCCTGTCAAGCGGAATCATCCTCTGTGTCATCGGTGAAATCTTCATGGTTCCCCTGCTGCGCCTCTTTGGTGCCACTGACACAGTGCTGCCCTATGCCATTGATTACGGCCGCATTTATCTTCTTGGCACCATGTTTACCAGCGTGGGCATTATGATCAATGATGAGATCCGTGCCGACGGTAACCCCGGCTATTCCATGAGATCCATGCTGATCGGCGCTGTGCTCAACTGTGTGCTGGACCCGCTGTTTATCTTCGTCTTCCACTGGGGCGTGAAAGGCGCTGCCTTTGCCACCATCATCGGACAGTTCGGCACGCTTGTCTTCAGTCTTCTTTATCTGAAAAAGTTCCGCACACTGACAATGAAAAAGGAAAATATGAGGCTGCGTCTCTCCATCGTAAAGAGCATCCTGGTACTGGGCCTCTCCTCCTTCCTCACACAATGTGCCGCACTGGTCATGCAGATCATTATGAATCAGCAGACAATCAAATACGGTGCGCTGTCTCAGTACGGTGCTGACATTCCTCTGACCGTGTTTGGGATTGTCAATAAGGTAAATGGTTTGATGATGTCTCTGATCATGGGAATCTCCGTTGGCTCACAGCCTCTGTTCAGCTATAATTACGGCGCCAAACTCTTTACACGCGTAAAAAAACTGGCGCAGACCTGTCTGATCGTCTGTGTTACCATCGGCTTTCTCGGTATGCTGTGTCTGCAGATCTTCCCGCAGCAAATCATTTCCATATTTGGTCAGGAAAACGATCTGTATAATGAATTCGCTGTGATGTGTCTGAAAAATATGACCATTTTCATCTTTGTCATGGGCGTTCAGATGGTGGCCAGCGTATACTTCCAGGCAGTCGGAAAGGCAATGGGCGCTACAGTGCTTTCCCTGTCACGCCAGGTATTGTTCATGATTCCCTGTATGCTGATCCTGCCTTACTTCTTCGGGATCATCGGCCTGATGTGGTCCTTCCCGGTGTCGGATGTGTTCTCGGTGGCTATGGCGGCGATCATGCTTTCGATGGAGATGAGGAAGCTGAATCGGTTGATTCGGGTTCCGGCTGCGCAGGCGCAGGCGGAATGATTTATGTGGACATAGATATCTGACAACTACAGTTATAAAATATAACAGCGGATTGGAGAATCCGCTGTTATATTTTATGCTTACCCTCATTTTTGAACTATCCAGCGCTATCCCCGTCTCCTATCTGCGGAAGCTTGATAATGATAGTTTTCCACAGTCTAAACCGCCGGAATCTCTCCCGGCGGTCTTCTTATTTCACCGCAAGATGCGCCACACTGCATGGCGGCAGTGTAAACTTAAAAGCACCATTATCTAAAATAATATTGTGAAATGGTACCGGCTGCACCTTTGTCGGCTCCTCAAAAGTATTCTTTGCATGTATATCTCCAGCCAATAACTCACCCTTCACCTCTTTTACTTCTCTCTCCATGATTTCAGCCTCAATCTCACTGGCTTCATCAGCCGATAAATTAGTAATAGTTATATGCACCTGTCCTATGTCATCAACCGATACGGAATGCGTAAGATTCGGAACCATAAATGCCTCCTCCAGACCAATCCTGGAAATCTCCAGGGTGCTTTCCACAAGAGAAGCTCCCTGATGGCACTTATACATTTGAAACACATGGTATGTAGGCGTTTTTATCATCCGTTCCCCTTCTGTCAGCAGTACAGCCTGAAGCACATTTACCATTTGGGCAAGATTAGCCATTTTCACTCTGTCACAATGTTTATTAAATAAATTAAGGTTGATTCCCGCAACAAGGGCATCACGCATGGTGTTCTGCTGATACAGAAATCCCGGATTTGTACCCGGTTCACAGTCATACCAGGTTCCCCACTCATCTATGATCAGTCCGATCTTCTTATCCGGGTCATACTCATCCATAATCTGACCATGCCGCTCAATCAGTTCTTCCATATACAACGTCTTGCTCAATGTTCTGTACCAGTCCTTTTCATTGAAAAAGACAGCACTTCCCTTTTCCTTCCCATCCCCGGGAACGGTATAATAATGAAGCGATAAGTCATCCATAAACCCGTGATGTTCCGGCGCAGAGCTACGGAAACAGGTGTCCAGAACCGTTCTGGTCCATGTATAATCGTCTGCATTTGGACCGCAGCAGATTTTTTTAATGCCTCCGTCATTTCTATAGTCCCGGATATAGGTCTGATAACGTCTGTATTCATTTGCATAATATTCCGGGTTCATATTGCCGCCGCATCCCCAGTTTTCATTACCCACACCCCAAAACTTTACATCCCAGGCTTCCTCGGAACCATTCGCCTCACGAAGCTGTGCCATAGGTGACAATCCCTTGAAGGTAATATACTCTACCCACTCCGACATTTCCCTTACAGTACCGCTTCCCAGGTTTCCGTTGACATATGCACTGCACCCAAGCTGGCGGCAAAGTTCAAAATACTCGTGTGTTCCAAAGCTGTTGTCTTCCACCACACCGCCCCAGTGTGTATTGATCATCTTCTTTCGTTTCTCTTTCGGGCCGATGCCGTCCATCCAATGATATTCATCCGCGAAGCATCCGCCTGGCCACCTTAATACAGGTACATTTATTTCTTTCAAAGCATTGATTACATCTGTTCTCATTCCGTTTACATTTTCAATGGGTGAATCCTCACCCACATAAATCCCGCCATAAATACAGCGCCCCAGATGTTCCGAAAAATGCCCGTAAATTTCTCTGTTAATCTTTCCTGCTATCTTATTTGGATGAATCCGTAATTTATGCATTCTACCATCCCTCTGCTTCTGAAACTGCAGTATCTCTGTTTTTCAATAATCCAGCACCTTCACATGAAAATTTTCAAATGCGGCACAGCCATTTTCCGCAAACATACCAATGTAAGTGCCTGTAAATGTCATATTTCTCGTACTTTCTGTGCAGAGGCCTACCGTCAGCCCGCTTCCCAGTTCCACAAATGTTTCACCGTCCAGACTATAAGAAAATCTGTAATATGTTTTATCTGATACGATCCGCAGCTTAACATTTTCTGCTGCAGGAATTTCCGCACTTGCTGTAACTGTAAAAATGTCATGAATATGTTTCGCCAAACAAACTTTCCATCTGTCCATTTCTCTGCTCAGATAAATCTCATAGTGATAGGAATCATTATAATAAGCAGTAAGACCTGCACGCATTCCCTGTACTGCATCCAGCAATGAAACATCTGCCACGGATACCGTCTCAAACCCTTTCTGCCGCACACCGATCCAGGTTGGGCTTGCCATCTCATTGATGGTTGTACTGGTTCCTCTAAGAATCAGTTTTCTCTTTGCAGTATCCCTCACATAATTCTCCATAGATGGATTCCTCAGGAAATTATAATGCAGGCTGAACCTATCCTGTGAAAAATCGTCTGCAAAATCACGGTTGACCGGTGCCGGGCTTTCTCCGGGAAGGGGACCTTCCATCTCCGGTGAGATCAAACCGTTTTCCCCTACAATAGGCCATCCGTCTTCTGTCCACACAACCGGCGTCAAAAAAGTCTCACGCCCCAGATTGTGAAGCAGTACCCTGTCTTTTTTCTCCTGACATGGACGGATTGCCAGACAGACCAGCCACCAGTTACCATTGTGGTCCTCTATCATATCTGCATGGCCGGTACAGTAAATCTCCTCCCTCATGTCATCTCTGTGAGTGAGTATCGGATTATGGGGGCACGCCTCAAATGGTCCGTAAGGGCTGTCTGACCGCAGTATGGTTTCCATATGTCCGTATTCCGTGCCGCCTTCAGCCAGCATGAGATAATATTTTCCAAACCATTTATAAAGATGCGGGCCTTCCGCATACCTGCCGCCGCATCCTCTGCTGATCACCACACTTTCCGTGAGCCGCTCCCCTGTAAAAGGATTTACCTGGCAGAGGAAGATCCCGGTTTTTCCTTCACTGTCCATACTGGTGGACGCAAAATACACCGTTCCGTCATCATCAAAAAGCAGGGACGGGTCAATCCCCCCCTGATCTACCCAGGCAGGCTCCGACCATCCTTTTTTCATATCCGTGGTATGTACAATAAAATTCCCTTTACCTGATGTATTCGTTGTCGTCATAAAAAAAATTCCCTGATGATAACGGATTGTAGGTGCATAGATACCTCCCGAAGGCCTGCACCCATGTAAATCAAGCTGAGATTCTTCTGTAAGGCAATACCCTTCAAGCTCCCAGTTCACAAGGTTTCTGCTGTGATAAACGGGAACTCCCGGATAAAATTCAAAAGATGAATTAACAATATAGTAATCCTCTCCTACCCGGCAGATTGACGGGTCAGGATTGTATCCGGAAATAATCGGGTTTCTGTATTTCATTTAAGTTGTCCTCCATTTTGTCTTGTTATAGTTGTGATTGTCAGGAAATGTCTCAGCCTTTCAGACCGGACATTTTTATTCCCTGGATAAAATATTTCTGGCAGGTGGCAAATATCACCAGCACAGGCAGCAGAGAAATCAGTGCCATGGACATCATCTGCCCAACCTGGACATTTCCCTGAGAGCCTTTGAAAAACTGCAGTCCGATGGCAATTGTAAACTTATCATTGGAGTTAAGATAGATTAACGGATTGAAAAAATCATTCCAGTTAAACACCAAAGCCATCACCAGAACAGCCAGCATAACAGGTTTTACTGCCGGAAGCAGAATCCTTGTGAAAACCTGCAGGGAATTTGCACCATCAATTTTTGCCGCCTCATCCAGTTCCTTTGGCAGAGTCCTGAAGAACTGGATAAATAAAAAGATATTGAACGCGCCTCCCCCAAGCCAGCTTGGGATAATAAGCGGCCATATGGTATCCACCATTCCCAGTTTGTAATAAAGCAGATACTGTGGAATCAGTGTGACCTGCGTCGGCAGCATCATGGTACCCAAGAGCACCATAAACAGAATCTTTGATAATCTGGACTGGAACCGTGCAAACCCATAGGCGACTACAGAGGATGACAGTACGGTCCCTACTGTGGCAAGAAAGGTAATCACCGCAGTGTTTTTAAAATAAAGCTGAAAATTGGCCCCTTTCCATCCTTCCACAAAATTCTCGATTGTACCATTCTTGGGAATAAGAGTGGGAGGCATACTATAGATATCCGACATTGGCTTAAAGGATGTGGAAACCATCCATATAAATGGGAAAAGGCAGATAACAGCAGCAATGACCAGCACAAAATATGTCAGTATCCTTGCCATTTGCTTTGTCTTTTTTTGTGATCTTGTACGCATATTTTATCTCTCCTTCTCCTTAATCATCATAAAACACCCAGAATTTAGATGTGGATACAACTACAATTGTGATCAGCATGATCACCGCAAACATACTCCAGGCCATCATGGAAGCATACCCCATCTTCCCATATAAAAATCCGTTGTTATACAAGTGCATAGCCGCCGTATAGGTACTGTTCAGCGGACCGCCGTTGGTGAGGATCAGCGGCTGCTGGAATACCTGAAACGCTGCGATCACTGTAACAATAAGATTAAAATATATGGTGGGCGTACACAAAGGCAGCGTAATATAAAACGTCTGCCGCAGGGAGCCGGCCCCGTCAATCTGTGCGCTTTCATAATAAGACTGCGGAATATCCTGTATACCTGCCAGCATAATGATAATGTTATTTCCTATGGTCCACAGCGACAGGATCACTATGGAAATCATGGCTACATTTTTATCCCCCAGCCAGTTTGGCCCCTTAATCCCCACAAGGGATAGTATGTAATTGATAATTCCGAAATCCTTCTGGAAAATCCATCCCCAAAGGATTGTCACCGCAACCCCTGAGGTAATGTATGGGATATAAAATGCAGTACGGAAAAATCCCAGACCTTTTACTTTCTTGCTCAGAAGCAGTGCAACAAAAAAGGCAAGTATAATGCTGCACGGAACGAACATAAATACATATTTCAGGGTATTCAAAAAAGCTCTCCTGAATAAAGTGTCATCCGTAAATGCATATTTCCAGTTATCCAGCCCCACAAATTCCCCGATTCCCGTAAGATTCATATTTGTAAACATCAAATAAAAAGAATACAAGATCGGATACAATGTAAGTACAAGGAATCCGATCAGCCAGGGAGCTGTATAAATATAAAAATTCCTGGCTTCTCTTTTTTTCATGGTTGTATATTTTTTTTGTTTTCCCGGTTTCCTCAAAATTCCCATGCCTCCAATCGACCATAGAAAGTACACACTGTGAACCCGCTATTGTCATGAATTGTCAGAGGTTACCCCCGGTTCAAAACAACCCGGCGGATAACCTCTGCTTCTGTGTCATCCTGACTGTCAGTTGCCGTTTGCCTCGTTAAATGCCTTTTCCAGAGCCGGATAGTATTCTTCCATAGCTTCCTCTGCAGTCTTGCCGTCTATGGTTACTGACTGCCAAATCTGTGTATACACATCGCCGGCTGCTGAAAATGCACCGCCCCATATATTCAGTTTCGCACCGGACAGACCGTCAAGAAAAGCGCTGTTTTTAATCGGTCCATACTCTAAATCTTTGTAATAGGTCTCTGCAATATTTTTGCAGGATGTAAGACCGATCTTACTGGTTTCTTTCGCCATATCTTCATTTGCATACGCTGCTTCTTTCAGGAAAGTCCAGGCTGCATCTTTGTTCTTTGAAGTTTTCAGCATGGCATAGCCTGTGGCGTACATGAGATTGTTCTTTCCATTTTCCACTTTAGGCATAGAGACAGCATCCCATGAAAAATTATCTCCCACTTCCTCTGCGATCAGCTTTGTCTCAAATCCGCCCAGCGTATACATGGCCGCGTGTCCAGATACAAATAACTGTTCCTTCGGGAGGCTCTTTGCTGCTGTGTCATCCGGCATTGCCTTGCTCTGAACCAAATCTCCGAATAAATTCAGTCCGTCTTTTACTTCCTGGCTGTTAACTTCACATGTCTTTAAGTCATCTGAGTATGCACTTCCGCCTTTACAGATCACAGACAATCCTGCATCAATCCAATGGTTTACTATTCCGTAGGTAGCATCCGCTCCTTCTCCTCCGGCAAACTTTTTAGCGTTCTCTGCCAGGTCGTCCCATGTCCAGTCATTGGTAGGATACTCTACACCAAACTTGTCAAACATATCTTTGTTATAAGCCAGGACAAAAACATTCTCCAATAAAGGCATAGCCTCAAGTTTACCATCCGGGCGGTAATACGGTTCGATCATTCCCTCTGTTATTACAGATTTGAGGTCAACGCCTTCTTTTTCCACATAAGGATTCAGGTCTTCATAATATTCCGTATATAACCCATAATAATCCGGGGACATCTGGATAACATCCGGGCCGGTACCTGCCGACAATGCTGCTGTCATCTTCTGATCCCATACATGGTCAGCGGTAGGAATCACAGAATGTTCCACCTCTATTTCCGGATGTGCCTTCTGAAATGCCTCCACCATTGTCTCTCTTGATTTCTTCTCCTCATCTGCTCCCCAAGACCAGATTACCAGTTTTTCCTTTACCTTGCCGTCTGCTGTTTTTGCGTTTGCCTTTTCTGAATTGCCGCCGCAGGCTGTCAAACCTGCAAGCATGACTCCAACCAGTCCCACAGCTGCCAATTTTTTTAATTTCATCATTCTTCCTCCATCCATTTTCAATAAATTTATATATACATCAAAGCTGCGCGCTGTACTTTGATATATGTTCCTGATTATGTAAAAACCTGCTAAACAGATTCTATATTTTTTACGGTCTCTCCCTCCAGAATTTCAAACGGAGAGTAATTCATGTATTTATATTTGTTTCCTTCTAATACATTTATTAAAACATCTACGCATTCAGCACCCTGGCGTTCCGGGTAGATGGCTATTGTTGTCAACTTCGGCTCATATCTTTCTCTTGTAAAAAGCCCGTCAATTCCTATAACAGAAACATCTTCCGGCACACTGTATCCCAAAGACTTTAACTCTTCCATCATTCCAAATGCCATATCATCATTAAAACAAATGATGGCCGTGGGCTTATGTGCAGATGCCTTATACATCCTCGCTGCCCTTCTGCCTATGAAAAACAAATCCAGGTATACAAACCCTTCCGCTTCGCAGCTAAAGTCCTTCTGGCTGCTGTTCTTTGGTTTTTCTGTCTTATTCAAATCTCCCTGTACATCCAGGATATATTTCCTGTAATCTTTCCCTATTTCCTGCATCATCCGCTCTTTCCAGTAGCGGTAGCGGAGATTTGCGTAGCCCTCGTTAAAAGGAAGCGCCATACCAATTTTTCGATGGCCCTTTTTCCGGAGATAGTCAATCGCCGTATTGATAACTTTTCTATTATCAATAATAACTGCCGGCATAGGTTTGGCAAAAACAACTGATGGATCAAAACTCGCCGTAACTGTCGGCAGATAATAGTTTTTTCCGATACTTTCCGCATATGCCTGTGCCACTGTCTCTGTAGGAAAAAGCGCACCGTCTGCCAATGTCTTTTTCACCATCTCGAAATCCCGTTCATTCATGATAGCCATAACATGGTATCCCTTTTTTTCAGCTTCCCTGGCCATGCCATGATACATCTGGTTATAGTATGTTCCTGTAAGGTCTCCGCAGAAAAATAACAGCTGGTATGTCTTCCTCTGCTGCAATGCCATTGCAACAGGATTTGGCATATACCCTACGCGGTTCGCAATCTCCAGAATTCGTCTCTTTTTTTCATTGTCAACGTATCCGCTGTTGTTAAGTGCTCTCGAGACCACAGACACCGAAACACCGGCCTCTTTCGCTATATCTTTTCTGGTAACATTTTTTTCCATGATTTACTCGATTTTTCCTTTTGTGTAATATGCACTATTTGTATAGTCACAATACTATATGATATGGCCGAAATCTTCAATATACAGAAACATGGTCACGCGTCCACTTAGGCAAGTTGGTTACTTACACTCTGTTCTTAACAGCACCTTATGCATTTTGCAAAATACTGCCAATCCGAAAGACTATGATTCTCGCTACCCGTAAGCCCATGTGGCAGACTGCAAAGGTATTTGCATACCTAAAAGGCCGTCCAGAATCTGCCCCAAATAAAACAGCACGTCCCGATACATCTCCATGTCATCTCCCATATACACAGACAGCATCTCCAAACCGTTTAGCATGGCCGCCCTCTTCACCTGGATATGGGTTACTTTCACCCCGACCTCCGTGTTAATCCTCCCGGGCCTGTAATACCTTCCGGTGTTCTCCTGCACCGCCTGTCGGAATGCCTTGCTCATCGGATACAAAAACGACACCTCCTTTTATGACACACAAAAAGCACCAATCATTCATGACTGATGCTTTAAAATAATCTTATACTGTTGAAAAGTAATTCACTGCAAACTATTTTTTCTATTTTCTTTCTATCTCATCCTCACTAAAATGACTGGCAATTTCAAAAGCCTTTACACGCCTCTTAGCCAATGTGATCTGAGATTTATACCGGAAAGCATTTTCTTTTGCTTCAAACGTTTTTATCGTTTCTCTCAGCTTGTGCAAAGTTGAATCAATCTGTCTTTTCGCTTCCATTAATTCATCCATCGAATAATCCATACTCGTATTCCCCATTATCTCTATTCTTCCGAACTGACAATCTAATATTTATAAAAAACACAAAATATAAACTTGTAACTACTGAAAAAATTCAACTTGTAATCATGATTTCTAAAACACTGCTTACCGCATATATACCAGTACCGCCGGATTACTTTGTTGTTTTTACATCTGTATACTTTATGATTTTAATATTTTTTTGTTTGGCAAGTGAAATTGTTTTTTCCTTACTCCCCTTAGAATTTCCGCTTCCCGATGTCAGAATCAGTTCAATTTCTTTTCCTTCAGGGAGCAGTTCCAGAATATTATTAAAAGGTGTGGAGGGAAAGCCTGCCCAAATCGGAACCGCTACAATCACTTTTGCATACTCAGATAAATCAAACGTAACTTCTTTAATTTCTGTTTTCTTCTGCCTTCTGGCGGCAAGAGACCCACAGACATAAGCATTGAAAGTGGAACGATTCCTTTTTTCCTTTACCTCAATCAAATCGGCATCTATATCCCGTGCCGTTTTTTCAGCCAGTTCCCTCGTTTTTCCTGTATAAGAATAATAAATAATTACAGATTTCATCCCTATCTCTCCCTTGCGCGAATATTTTTTCTGCCCCCCCTCAAATGACCGGAGGGCTTTCCCACGACAGTGGCATATTTTTTTGAATTTACATTCTGATTTCCCGATTCTTTTTCATCGTTCCGATTCCTTTTGCACAGGCGGGAACGGATTCTCCGCTGATGTATATGCATCAGGGATTGCTTCCCCTTTAAACAGAGCATCCCCATTGCGCACTAAAATATCTTTTCCTGACTCTGTCCCCCAAACGCTGTGCCCGGAGCCGGGTGCAATTACAAATCTGACATCGTCAAAATATTCCCTGTACTGGTAATGCATCTGCCATGGCACAACACCGTATTCCGGCTGCACAACCAAAACCGGAGGTGTATTCTTTTCCTTTAAGGCAGCTGTGAAATCAGGGGATTTTTCAAGTGATTCTGTATTCAGTGCATTGGAAAGATAATTCATATGTCTCATCGGTCTTCCATCTTCTGTAATTCTGCAATCCCTACTAAAATCAAGATTTCCTTATGAGAAGCACGACGGTTTCAACGTGCGGTGAAAGTTGTCTTTTATACTACATGGCAAAAGAATTTATTATAAAAGTGCGGTGGGTAAGTTTAGTCTGTCCATTCACCCCACTTACCCCTTTTTAATTAAAATCACCCCTTTATGAAGTAATTTCCCCCTTTAATTTATCACATAAATTTTGTGATATTTAAATATGATACTATTTTTCATAGGTTATTTACTTACCGACATCAATATTTGTTCAACTTTATCTAAAAGGTAATCCGATGGTTCCTCACCATTTTCCTTCATATATATCATTTTTATTAAATCATTATCATCCAAGCTAATAATTAATTTTCCACTTTCTTTTAAACACCCTAAAGATGCTTTCTGGGCATTTGAATCAAAACCTTTTCGTGAAATAATAAAAGCCACATTCCTTAGCGCGACAGGAAACAAGTATTTTTCTGTAATATATATTAAGTTTTGCGAAATGTAATCCGAATAATTTTTATATTCAAAAACAACAAATTTTGTATGATAAAATGTTATAAGAAATTTCCAAAACTCCGTTGTCCCTTTTAACGAGCACAACAGATCCATACGGAACATCTCATCATCTGTTTTATGCTGTTCTGAAATTTTAAAAAACTCTGTGTCAAATAGATATTTTATTATTTCTGTGCAAATTATTTCATACTTCTTATCTGCATTATCCAACCTACCCAATCTACACTTTTCCAGCTTCTCTTGAAAAACTTCTACATAAGATATTGTCTCTTCATCTATTGTAATATCATTTGTTTCTACTTTTATATTTATTGGTTTTTTTGCTTCTACTTCCAAAGTGGAGTATGGAATGCAACTTGTCAATAATTGCAATAGCTCCTTATTTTCCTCACATAAATATATCAGATTACGTATATCCCATATTTCTACATCAAATCTATCAAAAATTTCTCTTTGTGAATCTTCATCGATTTCGCATGGCATGACAATAACAAAAGAGATTTTTTCAGCTAGATTATTAGAAAGCATAATCTGTTTATATTGTAAAATTTGCTTTAAAGCATTATTAAGAATAATCTTTGAATTATATAAATTTCTGTAAGACTTCACTTCTAAAACTATTTTTTATCTTTTTCCGCAACTATATCTGCTCGCATACTACTTTTAGGCTCGTTGGATATACTAACTTCTCTTAATATATTTTTATATCCTTGATAATCTAATAATTTTATTAAAAAGCGCTCTATAAATTCTCTTTCAGTTATATACCCACTATAACCATCTTTTACTGCATCTTTGGTCGTATATGTATATAAACATTCTGCATCATAAAACCAATCTTCAGATGATTCTAAATTTTGCAGCACACCCAAAGCCTTTATATGTTCTATATTCAACAGTTTAAGGCAACTTTCTTTTTTTAAAAATTGAGCCTCATCACAAATCATAAAATCAAATCGACTAAAGTTCAATCTGTTTTTAATAACATCTTGATATGTCGTAATTAGAATTTTTTGTTCTTTTAGTTCACGTACATGTGTTGCTATATTCACATATTCAATCATTTGAAATACTGCAGCTTTTATCTGCTTACACAGCATAGACCTCGATGAAAGAATTAGTATAGATGCATTATTATTTTTTAATATTGTTTGTATTGCAACCGCAATAATTAACGTTTTACCAAGCCCTGTTGATATATACATTTTGGCTTTACATTTATCAGATTTGAAAAATTCATATATATTTTCAACCGCCTCTTTTTGATAATATCGAAGATTTTCCAAATATGTCACTTCCCTTCTACTGCCATCCTCATGTATCTTTACCTTACTAATTATTATCCCTTACTGTCCCTATCTAATTGCTTTAATAAGGCGATATGCCAAGATATTCACGTTTTGCTAAAGGGTATGGGTTTTGCCGGATTGTATCTTTTGCCCAACGAAACCCTCATTTTCAAACTATCCGGCGTTAACCCCGTCTCCTTATCTGCGGAAACTTATCCATCTCACCTTCCGCAAAAACACAACTCCATTTTCTCCAAACAATCCCACACCCCCGCCTAAAATCAAGGTTTCCGCACGAGAAGCACGGCGGTTTCCACATGCACCGTCTGACAAAACTGATCCACACAACACACCCTCTCCACCCGATACCCTTCCCTCAAAAACACTTCCAAATCCCTACTCAAACTACTGGGCTTACAAGATATATAAACCATCTTCTCCACCCCATACTCCACAATCTTAATAAATGATGCACTTAGGTGTCTAAGTATATTTTCATTTTTCATATTTGCTAACTCCTTGTAAGTAATTTACCATACAAAAGAAGGGTTGTGAAGTCAAATGACCAAAGTAAAACATGAAATCCATATTAGCAATCTCAAAAGAATCCGTGTTTCAAAGCGTATGACCCAGGAAATGTTATCTTCCAGATCCGGCGTGCCAATTAAAACTATTGGAAATCTGGAACAGCTGCGCCGCGATATCAACCATTGTCGTGTTGATATTATATACAGACTTGCCCAGGCCCTTGATTGTGATATGCTGGAGATTTTAGATCAAGACAAATTACGCGCACAATTACCCCACACCCTTAGTAGTTATAGCATAACAAACAGCTCTTTAGAAGTCGAATAGGCCAGCATATCAAACGCCGGCCTACCCTGTCATACCTACTCGGCTTGTTGGAATGCAAACTCATCTTCACAGCAGTTCCCTGATCACATCTTAATCCTCCGCACATTCTTTTCCTGTGCCGGCAGTTTCTCTGCTTCTATGGATGATGGTATATGGAGAGCTGCATCTTCCTGAAATCCTTCGATCATATTCACTGGGACCTTTTCTATCAGCCCCGGGGACAAGTCCTGCATCTCACAGATCTCTTTACGGGCCTCCTCCATAGAAAGCGCTGGGGCATCTAATTGTCCGCCATCTATCAGCTCACCCGTATGAGCAAACAGTGTATAATCATATCCCGTGTCACAGACCTGGATATAAAGGTATTGATCATTATCCAGGCAATAAGCGGCCTCCCGTTCAGGTCCGGGCAGGAATGTATGGGTGATATCCGCAAAGCCCAGGCTGTCCACATAATACGCTGTCTCCTGCCCTTCCTGGTGTATGACCACTACATCCGATACAGAAAGGCTGTGACCCTTAAAATCCATCGGATGGTCCAGGTTAAAGCGGATATACAGATCTTCTAATGTCTCCCCTTCTTTTAGTTCCCCGGAGTAAACCTGTTCATAATTATCACTCTCCACATTTTTCCCATTTCGCTGTAGCTCAGAATAGGGTGTAAATAAGTAGTCAATCAACTTTTCAACCATTCTCAGCTGATAGATAGAATAAGTGTCTTCGCTTGAAGGCTGGCTGTCTTTAGCCGGCTGCTCCAATCCGGCTGAATCCACTGCCGGCAATGGTTCCGGATTCTCCGCCGTCTGCCCCTGCATTTCCAGCTGGTTTTCTTCCAGCATTTCTTTTTCCAAAACTATTTCCAGGCGGCCCTTTATGTGTTCTGATATCTTCTCTGCATCTGCGCAGGCCCGGAACAGCTCATTGGGATCATCACGCAGCGCTCCGATCCAGGACTTTAAATAGTCACTGTGGTCCTCCAGCACTTCTGCGGACGGATCCACACCCAGGTCTGTCTCTGTAAAAAGGGCACCCAGCTCTGCCCGCAGCTCCTCCTTCGCATAGTCCGGATCACCAAAACGCATTCCAAAGGTCCGGTTCAGGCGTGACGCATGGCCTGTGCTGTGTCCCATTTCGTGGATCAGGGTAGCGATAAAGGATCCCGCATCCTTGAACATGCCTCTCAGCGGCAGCACGATGTGGTCTTGGCCCTTTTGGTAAAACGCATTGTCCTGTACAAGCTCATATACCGGGCATTCACTGCTCCTGATCAGGTCATCTGCCAGTTTTGTAAGGTCCGGATCCAGATCATTCTTTTTCAGTTCTGGATAATCCTGCACCTGTTCCGCATTGTAAACATAAAAAAAAGCCACTTTTGGCTTTTCCAGTTCTACCTCTACCGTTTTTTGTGTCCCGTCCTCCTGCTCTGCTTTCCTTTTCTCCTTAAAGATCCATTTCTCACACATCACGCCGTGCTGCCCTGTTTTCAGGTGGTATCCTGCTTTCTCCATCTGCTTGAAGGTCATCCAGCGGGGATCCGCATAGCCGGCTTCCATCCCGGCCACCATCAGGCGCAGCCTGTTACCGCCTTTATAGACGGATCCGGATTCCGGATTGTGCGGGTAAAATGCGAGACGGTCCCAGGCAGGGCGGTTATTATGGTATCCTTCCTCCATCAGCCGGATGACTTTCTCTACAAGCTCTTTCCGGCCGTCCATCACCTTTTCAAATGCTGTCGCCATCCTCTCTCCTCCATTCTTCATCTACAGATTCATCCTTGATCTCCGCCGTTTCCTCCAGGTCATCCATATCGATCATCCCCGGCTCCTCTACCACGCCATATCGTTCTTTCCACTCTTCGATATTCACCTTGTTCTCTCCTTTCTGCTGAGCATGAGCAGTCTCCGCATCTGATTCATCTGTTTCGCTGTCAGATTCGGGTCATAAAATGTCCTGATCTCCTCATCGGTCATCCCATCCTCCAGGGCCTGGATGATCTCCTCCATCTGCTCCGGATCAAGGGGATACCGGTTGATCCAGTCATATGCTGTGCCAACAGATAGATCAAGTGTAGCACCGCCTTGTTCTTCTTCGATTTCTCGTATCCGTTCCTGGCTTTGCTCCATGAGCTCCCGGATTTCTTCCTCGTCCATGGGCTCCTCATCGAAACGCATCTGCAGTAAACTGTCTTCATCCAGGATGATATATTGCGGACTCGCGCCGGATTCTTTTTGTTTCCGGTAATAGTCGATCTCCTCCTCTTTAAGGGGTTCCAGGGATACCTGTTCCAGGTCCTGAAAGTGCATCCCGTTCCTGACGGCACGGTTAGGGAGATCATAGCAGCCCAGCTCAACCGCCTTTTTGTAACGCTCACAATTTCCTGTCTGGTATTTCTTATCCATTACCGGGTTCTCCCCTGCAAGGAGGACAATGCATTTTTCTTTGTCCATTTTCCGAAGTTCATCCTCGGTCATGAGTTTCCGACCGAGGGAATCCACATTGCTGCTGGTGGACCCGTGCGACCCGTAGGTCTTACCGCTGCTCCTTTTATTCAGTGTGAACTCTCCCAGCAGGCCGCTCACATACTCATAAGACCCTTTTTCCCCTGACCCAAGATAGATCATAGTGTCCGCATTGCCAAAGATTGTCTCCCAGTCCTTCTCATGCAGGGACTTCATCTGTGAAATGCTCTGGATGAAAATCTTCGCATAGATCCGGCGCGAGCGGATCGTGGCGATCTCCCGGATAAAATCCCCGGGCATTTTGATGTTCGGATATTCGTCAAGGTAAAATCCTACATCAAAAGGCAGAGCCCCTCCGCATTTCCTGGCCTGGGCGAACAGGATCTGAAAAAGCTGTGTATAAAGCATGCCCACGATCGGGGAGTATAAGACCGTCTCATCCGGGATCAGGATGAAGAATGCCACTTTTTTGTCCGGATTCCCATGTACGCCCAGACCGATAGAGTAAAGGTCACATTCGTCATACGCCGTGAGCCACTGCACCTTTTCCAGACGGAAGCACTGCAGCCTCGCATACAGGATCGCCAGGATGGACTGCATGGTCTCCTGTGCGCCTGATTTGAAGATCTTATAATTCTTCACCGCCGGATGGCTGCCTCCCAGTACGCTGTTGCTCTCCAGATAATCGATTAGGCGTTCATAGGCATTCTTCTCCTCGTTTACCGTGACCATATCCAGGAACTTGAACACGCTGGTCCAGTTACGTTCGCTTTTCGGACATTCATACCAGACGTAATCAAAGATGGAGATCAGCAGCATCTTAGGGCCGTCCTCCCAGAACTGGTCCCCTCCCACTTTGTCATTTCCCTTCGTGTTTGCCATGATATTGTCCACCAAGATACTGACATCCTCTTCCTCCCTCAGGTAGGCAAAGGGGTTATAGTGCAGGCTCTTTTCAAAGTCGATCAGATCGATAACACGGACTGTATAATTTCTGTATTCCATATAGCTGCCAATGGTATTCAAAGTGTCACCCTTTGCGTCCGTGATGACATAGGCACCATGACAGTTTGTCACATTCGGATAGATATTCTGGAAGCCCTTGCCCCGGCCAGAGCCGCCGATGATCACCTGGTTATTGTTCATTTTTGATCTTTTCGGGTTGTAGCTCATCCGCAGATTCTCTGACAGGATATGGTTCTCCTGCTCCTCTGGCTCTGCAAGGCGTTTATTGATCGCCTTGATATTTCCCCATTTAGCAGATCCATACTCACGGCCGAACATAAAGTTCCCAGTCAGCTGCAGGATATACGCGATCAGCCAGATACCGACCCTCACGCCCAGTAAAAGGAAGAGCGGCGTGTTCGCGTTCCAATAATCTGCAAATGGATCCTCCCTTATTCTCCCTGCCTGTTCCAGGACGACTGCCACATCTATGCCCTTTTCAAGGACAGCGGACAGATAATACGCTGCTATGAGGATGATGAACAGAAGTACACCCGAAAAGATAGCTGCTTGTTTTTTCTTCACTTCTCAACACCTCATTTCTTGATCCGTTCCACTGCCTTTGCTGTCTTTTCCAGATGGTCTGTCACGGTCTTTGCGTGATCCCGCTCCACCGGGTCATAGTGCTTCATCAGTTCCTTTGTGCTCATCCCTTCCTTCCACTCCCCATTTCGGTCCATGATGAGGTTCCGGCCGTCTTTCGGCAGGAACATGATATAGGCCTTTCCTTTTCCGCCTGCCGTAGGGATGCTGCTCTCAAAGACATTCCTGTTGTTACATACCAGGTAGCTGTCCGTGCTCCCCGGGATCCTGCTGATAAAGGCTCCTTCCCTCTGCATTCCTGCCACCAGGGATTCATTGACGATCACTTTCTCATATGCCGGGTTTGCATCCATCCGCAGATAATCCGGATCCTCATTTAAGTTTTTTTTTGGTGCCTCAGCCCTGTGAAGCTCCGCTTCCACACTGGCCTTCTGCTTTGGATCTTCGGTCGCCATGTAGTCCTCCGCACTCATTTCCGCACCCTGGGTATATTGGTCCATGGTAATGCCTTTCATCTCCGGAAGGACTTTTCCGGTCTCCTGCAGCACCTTTTCCTGGTACATGGTGTACCAGCTTCCAACGCGCTGCGCATCTGCAGACGCATACATCAGCATCGTATTTGTATCATTCGCTTTTAGCTGCGGCAGCATCGTATAATTGATGTGCAGGCTTTCAAAGTCTGCCTTCATATCCGCCAGGGCATCACCGGAAAGCGGCATGCTGACGATCTGGGTCTTGCCGTTGGTCAGGTTTATGAGGTCCTTGTATTCATGTTCTCCGCCTTTTATGAGCTGGTCTGTGGCATAATTGCTGTACCAGTTCCGGACAGCGGTCTCATCCTTTTTCAGATACATGACCTGGACCAGGCCGTCCCCGGCCCGCATATCATCCATTACATGGTAGTTCACCCCCATCATCTGGAAATCCCCCCTCATTTGTTTGAGGGTTTCCTTTCCCTTATTCGCAGGGATATTGATGAACCCGACCTGGCTTTTGTTTCCGGCCATTGTCTGCAGCTCCTTTGCTGTCTTTTCACCGCCCTGCACGATGTGCTTCTGGCAGAAGTTCTCCAGCCAGTGCTTTATCTTTTCTTCATCCTGCTTCGCATACAGCACTTCCCTGGTGCCGTCTCCCACATTGACATCCGGCATCAGGCAGTAGGACAGATGCATGTCTTCAAAATCCGCTTCCATTTCATCCAGAAGCTTCACATCCTCTGTGGGGATCGTTACGATCCCCGTCTTTGCCTCACCGCCGGCAAGAGCCGTCAAAGTCTTCTGCTGTTTAAAATTCCCTTCTTCCAGGCGCTGCGTACAATAATTCTGGAACCACGCCGTGACCATTTCCTTATATTCAGCCGGGTATACGATCTGCATCATCCCATCACCGGCGTTCAGATCCGGAAGGATATGATAGGGGACTTTCATCTTTTGGAGGTCTTCTTTTACCTGGCCTATATACCTCGCATCCTCTGCAGGGACGTTCAGATAATTGATATTCCCCTTGCTCTGCTGGATGAACCTCTGCAGATCCCGGTATTCCCTCGGTTTCAGGTGCCCGGTTTTTACTCTTTTCGCCATCCACTGCATTAATTTCATCAACGCCTGGACTGCCACGACACTGCCTTTTATCAACATAGCCGTACCCTCGATCCCCGCACTGATGACATATCCTATTTCAGCATTTTCACTCATTTTGACTGCCTCCTTAGATTTTCAGGACTTTCTTTGCCTTTAGTTTTTTTTCCTGGTATTCCTTCTGTTCCGTTTTCTCTTCCTTTGCCTCCTGCAGCTCTTCTCCCTGCTCTTTGACCTTCCCTAGATCCACCGCTGTCAGGCTCCCATAGCGGGATTCATATTCTGCCAGAAGGTCCCGCTCTGCCAGAAACTCCCTGCAGGATCTGATCTGCTCCTGTTGTCTCAAGGATAACTGCTCCATCTGTTCCAGCTGACGCCTGAACGCACCTGTCTGTTCATCCGTCAGGCTTTGTTCTGTCTGTATCGTCTTTACCTGTGCCATGACTGTCTCCTTTCTGCACAAAAAAAGATTGCAAATTTTAATCTGCAATCTTAGACAATATGTATTTTACTGTTTTCACCTAATTTAAGGAAATCTTGGTCGAATGTGTAAAAATCATGTCCATTTTTGATACAATAATCATAATAAATATAATCATTTATATCAACATACCTAATATTAGAAATAATATCTTCCACTGAGTAATCCTTTAGTTCATGACACATCGCCAAATGCATCACATCATCGTAAACCTGCCTGCAAAACGGCTCAACATTAGAAAACGCTTCTGTCATACGAAATTCCTTCACATTTCCGACACCCTTTTCTGTCCGATTTCTACACTCTCTATTGTATTCCCGCATTTTTGCCTTTTGTATGGCATTGATTATTTCTAATAGCTGTTCTTTACAGGTAATGATTTTTTGATGGCTTCTAATACACTCTGTCAATAAATTACTGGCGGCTCTTGCCTGTCTTCTCTCCTGCTCACTCACCGGTGTCCTTGCGCCACAAAGTTCAATCCATATGCACGTGTCTAGAAAGATCATTCTTCCATATCCTCTCTTTTTAATAAAGCACCATCTTTTACCATTTTGATTTTTTCAATCGTGGATAAATTCGCATTTTTAATATCTATCTTCTTCATAATATCTTCCCCGTTTTCAAGTATAAGATCACCGATAACAGGATTTAAAAATGCTGTTATCACATAATCGATCCCTGTAAAATCAAGAATTACATTTTCAGACTTTACCACTTCCATGATATCATAAAGACATTTCCTTCCATCTTCATAGGACGTTGCTGTATTACCATCAACATATTCACCAATTCTAATTACTGCCATTCTGATCCTCCCTTTTATATATTGTCCAAACTTATGCTGCCTAATCTGTCACCAGAATATGTAATCGCCTTTTCCGTGTTAAATAACTTCACCCGAAAGGTCACACTGGTTCCGCTTAAATATCCTCCTGCATCTGTAATCTTCTCCATCTGGCCATCAAAACAATAATAAGCTCCACCAGAAAAAATATATAGCTCCCCATCCACTTCTTTTATATAATTGATCAGGGTTGGCAGACCATATCCACCTGAGCCTTTTCTTGTTGTATTTCCGCTTTGGATTGCCCATTCAATACACTTACCGCCCGGCATCTCCGAATCTTGGTGGAACATTCTGACATTATCGATAATAGTCTTTCCAAAATCAATGATATTAATGCACAGATAGAATTCCCTTTTTTCATATATAATATCATACATAAAAAAGAAGGCCATACATAAAAAAGAAGGCTTCTTTATTACTATGATTTATAGAATTTGAGAATATTTCGCCAATCGTTGTTGATAAAAATTCTTTCAATTCCTTCTGGTTGATCGTCACATTTTTTTCTACCAACAAATTTGACATTTCTTCTACAGGCTTGGAAACCTGTGTGTCGCGCGTAAAGACATAATAATTTAGATTTGGATCTTGTATGATCTCAGTCAGATCCGCTACAGCAGCGAATTGGTTCCCGTGCATGCCATGAATACTAGGCAAGATCATAGATGAAAGTTCTTGATTCCATAAAGTTTTTTTTAAATGCAGCAAATACCTCAGTACAATATAAGTATATGCCTTTGTCAAATTTTCATATTCTGCATCTTTTTCACAAGCAACGCAGACTTTTTTGACAGGACTTGTTGAGGCTATTTCTAAAAATTCATTCATAGCATACAAAAAATCAAAACCAAATTTCATTTTACGTGGTAGTTCAACAAGTAATCTACCAGACGTTAAAGTATACTTTATATCTACCATTACCAGCCCCACCACCAATTCTAGATAGTTTATGTTTCCATTATACAGTAATTTTTTTGATTTTCAAGCAATTTATCCTTTATTCTGTTTATAAGTTTTTGGTAATTGTTTATTTTTAAGCAATAAATTTTTCATCTCCTGCATCTGATATCTGCTGTAGTCCGGTTTTGCGTAGCTCTTTATATCCTCCAGGGACAGTCCCTGTTCATAACCATCCAACACCTGCTCGATCTGCTCCTCGTTCAGGTGTCCTATGAGCGCCACCAGCTTCCGCTCCGGATGTTTCTCTTTTGGCCGGCAGAGCGCTGAGACTTTGGACAGGATACCAAAGGACCTCCTCTCTTCCCGGCCTCTGTCTTCCGGCATCTGCTCCTTTTCCACTGTTGTTCTCTGGTCCTCCGTCTCCGCCTCTCCTGTCGCGGTCCCTTCCTGTCCTTCCGGTCCTGCCCCAGCCTTTTGCACCTCCCAGCCGGCCCTTTCCAGTTCCAGGTCCTTGGCACGTTCCCGCTCCTTTGCTGCCTGCCTGCGCAGCTCCTCCGTCTGTTTTAGGGCCGCCTGGATCTCCTGTTCCTTTTTTCTCACCTGCTCCTTTAAAAAATCAAGCGTATTTGACAGGGTCTCCGTCTGTTTCAGCAGCTGGTTGAAGTTCCTCTGCCACTGCGTCAGGAACCCGTTGAATACCTCTTGATAGATTTTTTTCTGATCCACCCCATAGGTCTTTTTATAATAGGCCTCCCTGCGCTGGCTAAGCCGCTCCGGTTCCTTGCAGACAGCCAGGATTTCCTCTTCCGGGAACCCATTGACTGCCAGGCCTGCTATTTGCTGCATCTGCAGTTCCGTAAGCCCCGGGCTGCCAAGCGCTTCCAGCAGGTTGATTGTAAGGCCTGCCCGCATTGCAGCCTGGATCTGGTACAGCCTTGCGGCGTCCTGGATCCCGTTCTTTTTGCATGTCTCAATGAAACTCATAACCTCTTCTTTACTGTACTCCAATCGTCTGCCACCTCCTTATTCTTCTGGCTTCTCTGCCTGCCAATCTGTGCCAGGGTCCTCTTTTCATTACGCAGTGACGCATTCTCTTCCCGCAGTTCCCGGAGCCGGGCTCTCCTCTCCTGCTCTCTTTGCTGCAGCGCCTCCAGCGGGTACTTTTCCTGTAACTTACTCATTTCATCTGCGAAAGCCTCCCAGTCATCATCCCTCCCTTCTTTCTCCGCCATAGAACAGGCTGTCTGCAGGTTTTCATATCTTTTTAAGGCCTCTGTCTCATCCAGACTTAAATTTGTCTGATAAAAACGGGTCCGCTCTGCATCCAGGCTTGCCTGACGTGCTTCCAGCTGTTCCCATCTCTCCTGCACGGCCTTTTCGCTCCGGATGTTATTCCGGATCAAGTAGCGGCAGCACCTGGCAAGCTCCTCCGTCTCCCGGATATTACTGTAGCGTCTTGTGTTCTGGTATTGGTAAAGGACCGTGTTCTGGCAGTATTTCCGGATATAATAATACTGGTAGGCAGACGGATAAAATGCCGCTTCTCTGGCAGGGATCCCATCCTTTGGAAACGAGCTGGACTTAACCCGGGGGATGCGTGCTGCCCGGTCCACCTGTGTCAACCCATCCTTATCCTTGATGCGTCGCTCTATATCCTGGAGGTTATACCCTTTGCCCAGCTGATAGCTCCTCACTGTTTTTTTTCCACCGGCAGGGGTAAAAGCGATATATCGCCCGTGTACTTTTGAACTGCCCTGGCGTATCTTATATCCTGCAAGGGCCAGGGCCTTACAAAGCCCGTCCACGGATGCCACTTCTTTTATCAGGCGGTCTATATCATCCTGGACGATCCTCTTCCAGGTACGTTTTCCATCCTGTTCCCGTTTCCATTCACCATAATCCCTGCTTTCACCCCCTTCGTATTCAAATTTCTCAAAACCATGTGCCATGCAGATCCTGTCTGTGACCGGCTGGATATATTTCTCCCAGTCCCCTTTCTTATAATGGTATTTCAGGCCGGTCAGCCTGGAAACGGAATTGAATATCACGTGCGCATGGATATGGGCGCTGTCTGTGTGTACGGTGAACACATAGTCATAGTTCTCCCCCAGGTATTCATGGCAGAATTCCTGCATGACCTCAAACACCTTTTCAGGGGACGCATCCTCTTTGAAGGAGATCACGAAATGGTATCCCTGCCTCCCTGACTTTTTGCCATACTCCTCCTTTGTATCCAGCATGGTCTGGTACACCTCCTTAGGTGTGCTCCCCGCATTCCCCCCGATCCATTGTCCGCCTTCGGTCTTATTCTCCTTCATGATGTATCCAATGCCATTCTTCAAATGCCGCGATGGTTTCCGGCTTCCGGACTGCTTCATATGCATCAGCTTTGTAAGTGCCATCAGCTCCTCCGTTCCACGAAAAAAGGCACTGGATCCTTTCCAATGCCTTTTTCTTATAACCTTTTACTGGCTTTTTTATCATTTCTTCCTTTTCCGGCTGTTCTGTCTCGGGCACGCCGGACATATACAGCCGCTTTAGCTTCAAAGTGTGATCAAGGTGTCATTTATAACATATTGATATTTTTTGTTAATACCAACTTCTCCAAGAAAAAACCACAACATATAAAGTGTTATATGGCTCTCTGTTTTACTGGAATATAGCAAGGTATTTGTCTATCTGGTTAATATCTACCTCTGGCATAATATTGAGCAAACTTGGATCTGACCAATCCAAAGTATCTAAATATTCCTTACTAGCCCCCTGGTCAAAAATGATTGAAGTTCCCCTAACTAACCCCTTTTCTTTATCTAAGGACTTTCTTGCAACCGCTACCGAACCTGTTTGAATATATATGGCTGGATCAAGAATAGTTCCACGATGCATAGGTGAATTCAGCCATGCCTCAACAACTTCCTTAGCACTGTCAATATCACCAGCAACCCCTACACCAATCTGCCCTGCGTGGTTAGCATAATCCTTAGAACTAGTACCAGTCATCACATCGTATGCTGCCACAATTTTTCCTCCAGTATCACATAATCTCTCATCCCACTCATAAGCATGTAACCCGTTTTCAACTCTTACTCGATTGATTTCATCGAAAATTTCATGAGCAAACTCTTGGTCACCAAAGTAATAGGGGACATTCACATTACAGGAGGCCGTTAAGTTACCAATGGAGGCTGTGATAGTACAGGAACCAGATGCTATAGCTGTAACGACTCCATCATCCACGGTGGCTACAGATTCATCGGAAGAACTCCACGTCAGGCTATCTGTTGTATTGTCCGGGCCGTAGGTGGCTATAATTGTATCCTGTTGTTCAACATTTATTACAGAATAATCTTTACTAATTTGGAGGTTTTCAGCCGGTACTCGTTGAATGGTAACTGTAACGTTACATTCATCCATAGTTCCATTCGCATTTATAGCAGTAATGGTTGCTATACCTTCAGATATAGCAGTTACAACGCCATTATCATCTACAGTAGCAACGGATTCATCTGAAGAACTCCAGGTTGTATCTTTGGGATCCGTTGTATAATCTGGAATAAAGGTGATTGTAAGCTGTTTTGTTTCCCCTTTATCAAGTTCTAAATTATGTTCATTCAGCGTCCATTTGTTTAGTGATGCTGTAAAATTAACTTTACATTCGGCCTTTTTGTTGCCTACTTGAGCCGTAATAGTTGCGGTTCCAGGGCCTTCGGCTACAACTAATGCAGTTTCTTGATCCTCGCCCGTACCGGTTACTCTTACAACATTTTCATCGCTGGAAGACCAGGTAACTTTCTTGTCATCGGTCGTTTCAACCGGATTATAAGTGACGGTCAATGTCGTTTCATCCTGAAGCGTGATATCCCAGTTCAAGTTCTGCTCGGATAAAGTAATACTTTCCAGCGGAACAGGTGTATAGACTTTGATCTTGCATGATGCAGATTTTTTGCCTACAGCAGCCGTTATGGTGGCAGTTCCATCGGAAACAGCAGTTACAACGCCGTTTTTCACGGTCGCGATTGTTTCATCTGAAGAAGTCCAGGTGATATCCTTATTATCTGTTGTATTTGATGGAGAATAGGTTACCTTTAAGGTATCTGTTTGGCCTTTTTCAAGTTTAAGGCTTGTGTTATTAAGGCTGATTGACTGCAATGGTATTTCTTTTTTCTTGACCGTAACGGCACATGTAGCTTTTTTGCCATTGACCATTGCTGTGATAGTTGCAGTACCTGCCCCCTTTGCAAGAATAGTGCCGTTTTTCACAGTGGCCACCTTTGTGTTGCTGGAAGTCCAGCTTACATCTTTGGAAACAGTAGTATTTTTCGGGTTATAGTTCACAGTTAACGTAGACTTATTGCCTTCTGTAAGGGATAAGTTCTTTTGAAGTTCTTTTGATTGAGACTAATCGACTTTAATGCGACAGTCTTTTTCTTTGACCTATCCCATTTTCCATTACCATCCACATATTTATTGCCGATCCACTGATTGATCGCCATTGCTCCACTACCAGTCAAGTAATAATCCCCGACCCATTTGTCTTCTGCCATAGCACCAGAATTTTCGAGATAATACCATGTGCTGCCTAATTGCAGCCATCCGGTCTGCATCCAGCCGCTGCCATCAAAATGATACCATTTGCCATTTATCTTTTCCCAGGCATTTCTTGTGTATCCGCCATCTGAATGCCGGTACCACCAGCGGGAACCAGATTGGATCCAATGGGCAGGCTGATAGGATTGGATCCAGGCTCCTGAATCATCGACATAATATTGGCCGATCCAGGTATTGGCAGCCATAGCGCCAGAGTCATACATGTAATAGCATTTTCCGTTAATCCAATGCCAGCCGCTTTCCAACATAGAGCCAGAACCATTCATGTAATACCATTTACCGCCGATCTTTTGCCAGCCTGTCGTCATGTATCCTGCCCCATTGAAATAGTACCATTTACCGTCGATTTTCTTCCACTGGTTAGCCGGCCATCTGCCATCGTCTTCCTGCCACCACCAGCCAGTGCTGTTTTGCTTCCAGGATGCTGCATTGACATCTAGAAGAGCTGCCGGAGTTGAAGCAAGCACTGCACCTGTAAGGCAGACCAACAAGCCTCTTGTTAAAACCTTTTTGATTTTCATAAAATCCTCCTATTTCAATTCCCGTTGTCAAGTATATTATATTTATAATGTATTATATAAAATATAAGAGCATCGAACCGCCACCATTACTATGGCGATTCAATACTCTCAGTATAGCATATTGTGTAATTATTTTATAGTATTTACAACCATACTATTATGAGAAAGTTTGTCATAATGCGTCTTATGATTCTCAAAGGTCATTTCTCCGTCTTCAGCTGTAAGATCCGCTGATACATCGGCATCAATTTTCACAAATCCGTTGATCGTCTCCAGATTTTTTTTGGTAACAGTAATGTTATTTGTTTGCGCCGTTGCATCTGTCAGTATGTAGCGTAAGATGCTGCCCTCTTCATAAATCTTATAGTTTCCAGCCGGAATATCAGCAATGGTAGTGCTCAATGTAACGTAGCCATTTGTGCTGTGCTTTGTCACATAATCTTCCGTAAACTCCACTGAACGATGATAGGTGTGGGACACGCCATTGATGTCTTCGCCCTGCACGGTGAATAAGAAGGTGGGGTTGCCATGTGCCCATGTAATCTCATCAGCCTTGATTTTTTTATTAATGGTAAGATTTCTCGTATGATAATTTGGGGCTTCATAAGATAACGTCTGCGTTCCATCTTTTGTGACGGTAATTTCTTTACTCCATGGGCACTTATAACCATTAGGCAATTTAGTTTCCAACACTTTGAATTTGCCTTCATTATCCTCTGTTTTTACAACAGGTGTTTTAGTCTGATAAACCTTAAGTCTCGCATCATAGATAAGAGTTTGAAGTTCTTTTATTTTATAAGCCTTATCTGCCTTACTCCATTCATATACCTTAAACTCTGCTCCTGTTAATGAAGCTCCCGTATCCGCGTCTACTTTCATAACTCTTATTATTGCTTCCGGTGTTAAAGATGAATCCTTAAAAATGGTTGCATTCGGCACTCCATCGTATGTAAATCCATTTGCAGTTAGCTGTATTTCCCTGCCACCGTGCTTATCATAATTTGTAGTATCTGCTGAATTTTGTAACACATATTTGTTAGAATACCCGGCAGGGGCTTTATCCTCCTTGATTAGGAACCATCCATCTTTCGTGGTGGTATAATCTATGCCTGAATAGGTATAGGTGCCATCACCGTTGTCCTTAAAATTTCCCAGTTTTTTGTTATAGGAAGTGCCGTTGTAGCTCCATAACGAAAACGTTGCTCCTTTTAAAGCGGCTTTTGTTTCGGCATCCTGTTTTTTGATATTTAAAGAAAATGTCTTTTTGGGGATAGACTTACTAAAAGAAGCCGTTTTTGTAAAGTTGCCTGCAGCGGTTGTATACGACCAAAGCACTATATTTTGGTATGTGGAATTGGAAGAGGGTGAATAGATAGCGCCTCCCCAATACCTGGGGGCTGTTACAGTCGCTTTCGCTGTTATGGTCTTACCGGTTAATTGATAAGATTTATATTGGTCTGACGTGACAAACAGCCTAAAAGCACTGTAGGTTTTATTGTCCTTTTTTTGTACCGTTGAACCAGGTGCAGATACTGTTAAACTTTTGATCTGCTCCTTCATATCCATATCGTAAACCGTTTTCAATGCCGGCATGGAATAGCCTGTGGCATATCCACCAGAAACGCTTGCAAAATTGGATGGATCACTGACAGTAAAGAATGCACTGGCACTGGCATCAAACCAGCCATCACTTGTAAAGCTGGTGTAACTTGAACTGTCATTTGCGTCATTTACTATTTTATTGATCCTGTCTTTTGCAAGTGCTTTCTCAGTGGCTGTTGCTCCGGATGCGTCATTGATCGCATTAGCAGCGGCGTTATAAGTAAATTCACCGTTTAAAATATGGATGGCAACCTGTGTAACAAAATAGTCCAATCTCCAATCACCGGTTGAGTAGCCGTTCCAACGGCAGGGTTCCCCCCAAAACATAGCTCCATAATACATGGCATATGAAACTTTCTTATTTGCCCAAGAACCTGTATAGTTCATAACATGGTCTACCGGAGAAGACTTTTTAAATTCAGTACAATAAACATACCGCCATTTGCCATCCATATCCGGGGTTTGGTTATCGTTCTTAATATATTTGATGCCCATGCCTAATTGAGGATATGAAGCTGAGCCTGTGCCAACATCAGTATAAAATTTGTCATAACGTTCATTTGTTACCGGCAATGAACTACTATGATTTGCTGAACGTAGGTATTTCGCTGCTGGTGCTGGATTTGTTTCCATCTCAAATATTTCACCTTCCGGCCCAGCGATCAGATCCATTACTTCTTCTTTTCTTTTCATCCATTCTTCATCCTGGACCTCATCTGCTTTAGGATCAGGATCCGAGATATCGGCATTTTCTGAAGGCGGCACAGTTTCTATGGTGTGTTCATTCCCACCCGCTGCATCTGTATCTTTCTGTCCGGGTTCTTCTGGAGCAGAAGAAGTCTCCTCACCGTTTGGGCTTTTATCCTCGATCTCAATAGATGTATCCCCGTTTTTGCCCTCAGTTACAGGAAGCTGTGATTGGGATCCTTTTTCTGATCCTTGTTCTGATCTTTGTTGCCTTTCCCCATTATCTGTATCCATTTTGAGCTCTTCTTCCGAAGATCCTGCAGTCTCTGTATCCGTTATAAAAATGCTGGAATCCGTTGGTTCTGCGCCAAAAACAGAAATATTTGTAGACAGGATGACGGTGCAAAGCAGTAAGGACAATATTGTTTTTTTTAATTTAAGCATCTTCATTTTTTACTCCCTCCTTCGCTTTGGGTCCTATGCTTACAATTTCAAGGAAGATGAGCATAGCAATGATCGTTGCGATCGCTATCAAGGCTTCACGCTGCTGTAAGGCTTCGACGGCATAACCTATGTAAGGCACTGCAAACATAGCCTTACCTACAAATTGCTCTGGTGAAACCGGGGCAAAATCTTGATTGTCATTTGCATCTCCCTTTGTTATGTAATTGCCTTTAGCATCGAAAGCAATGACACGATGCAGAATAAGTGCATCATTCGACAACTTGTAAGAAATGATATCGTTGACCTCTACCTCATATTTATCTGCTCTCCTGTCCACGAAGCATATGCTGCCTGTAGGAATAGAGGGTTCCATACTTCCTGAGAGTACAATATCTGGTGTAATGCCAAAGAAGCGTGGAACTGCAAAGACAAGAAAAGAAAGAAAAAGTAAGGTCAGGATGAAAATTCCCAATATTTTTGTGATCACATGAAATGCTTTTTTCATAGGCAGCTATTTCCTTTTCTTTTTCATTACAATAAGGAAGACAACAGCTATGACAAGGACCGCCGCCCAAATAATGGCTTCAACAGAAAGTTTGTCACCTGTTTTCACGGGAGCTGGTCTTTCCTTTTCTTCCGCTACAGTCTTGAAGTACCACTTCACCTTACCAGTATTGAGTGTATATTTATTATCCAGCTCTTTAGGCATAGATACCTGGAAGTTGACTTTTTGGTCTTTTCCTTTTTCCAGTTTACAGAGTTCTATGTATTCCTTTAAATCCTTAGAATTCAATGGACCGGAATAAACTTGTTTCCCATCTGCTGTGATGGTGAGCTGCATCTTATCCAGAAGGTCGTTGTCAGGTTCCAGGATCTCTGTCTTGAAGTAAAAAGCCCGCTCCTTTTCTGCGTCGTTTTTCATGGTAAACGTTCCGTCCATACTGTCTCCAGGAGTCAATGTGGCAAAGCCAGAGAAGAAGTCTTCCGGGCTGGCGATCAGCTTTTTGCTGTCCCCTTCATAGACAACGGAAAGTTCTGCATCCGAAATTGCTTTAAATGTAGTGACATCATATCCATCTTCATGGATGCATTCCTGTATTTCATAATCCTTCCCCTCTTCTCCCCATGGAGTCTGGCTCTCAAAATCCGGGTTGAAATTTTCTGACTGGATAGCATCAATTTTCACAGTGATATCCCAGTCGTTCATGGTGTAATGATCAGCCACTTCACCGTCTTTATCATATTTGGTATCCCATTCTGCAGGTACTGTAATGGTATCAAACAGATCTGTGCTCTGGTTTGATCGAAATACGTTTGTATAATAATAATACTCTCCTCTTTGCACCCAGTCTTCAGAAAAGCCCGAAATATCCTCTTCTGTTATGGGACGCTCCACCTCATATTTGCTTGTGATGTCAACGCTCGCCCGTATATAACAGTCAATAGCCTTATTGGTGATCCGGGGGATGTGAGATATTTTCATCCCCGGCATGAGCATCAGTGGGCCGCTGTCCTCATCTACAGGGATAACAGCATCATCCTCCTGCGTATAAGTCTCTAGATCAATGTTCACAATGGAAGTTGAAATATTGTTCGTGACAGATGTTTCCGACTGGCTGGCTGCTCCTACTGCGATACCCGCCATAGCCACCGTACCGATACACAGTGCTGCCAAAATCCGTTTATGTTTCATGGATGATCCCCCCCTTTCAATGTGTCAGGCCTTTAAAGGCCTCCAGATACTGTGCGTCTGTATATCCGTCAGACTGCACAGATTCAGAATATACGATGATATCAAAGTCTTCCAGTTCATCCAGATGCGCATCATCTGCTATCTTTACGGTTTTCATTAAGGATGATGTACTCACATTGACTGGCAGGATATGTTTATAGTAATAATATCCATCCGTATTATTTTTTTCCCAGTCTGCAGTATTGATATCCAGCGTGGAAACCGATTCTGCATCATCATTGGAAAATAAGATCTTTGTCCGGACAAAGCACGGCACATCCCCTGTATTTTTTACTTTTACATCCTTCTCTATTGTCCCTCCGGGTTTTGGATCCGGGTCCGGGAAATGTTCATTCGTTTCGATCACATTTTCACCGAAGGTAAAACGGTTTATTTTCCCCGTTTGACCGGACAGATAAGCAAAGATCCCGGTACAGGCCATAATGGAAATGAGAAGAGCGACAATGCCGATCATAATTTTTTTATTTTTTTCCATCGGTTACCTCCTTAAAGCATGAGTCCCTCACGGCTCACAGTGGGGGACTCGTGAGGAACTCATACAAGATCAATTATATTTTTCTGTGATACTGTTTTGGTTCGTATATACTGTCCAGACATCTGCAGGAGCTGTCTTGCCGCCATTCAGATCGCTGGTCTGGATGGCATATGCATGGATCGGCATCTCAAATTTCTGCTGTTCCAGCCCCTGCCCTTCAATGGCGTTTGCAGTTGTCACTTCTGAGAAGATCGGAGTGGTAGCTTTTCCGGCCTCCAATGCTGTGCATACGTTGCTTGCAGCATAAGCATATAAATATCTGTGTGCAATAACGCCTGAACCGTCCCTAACATCATAAGTACCCATTTTCACCCAGCCGGGATTTACGGTATAAGAATACAGATCTGTCAGTGCTGCTGGTTTCCGGGTCCCATCTGCATTCGCTACGATAATGTTCCGGCAAGGCACCTCCACCGTTGCAAAAATAAAGGCTTCGTTGATCCCGGTATTTGTGATGACCGGGTCTTTTACGATAGTCTTATTTGGTGTCAGGTCTTCTGCCTGATCCGGTATACCATTATTATCTTTGTCCGGATATTTGTCCCATTCCGGTTCTGTCAGGTCTACTGTCACCTTACCAACGGTGAATTTGTTTGTCTGCGTGTCCGTATCCGTGAAATATGCGGATATGCCTCCAATGCTCATGATCGTGATCAATCCTAAAGAAACTGCTAATCCTTTTACTGTCTTGTTCTTCATACATTCTACTCCTTTATACTTTTTTCTTTTTACGGGTTCTACATTTTTTGTACATTTTCTAGCTCAACGGCACTCACTCCTCTGCGAATAAAATAGGCCTTAATCTTTCGGCCTTTATTTATAAAAAAAGGCCCTTCAGGATTTCTCCACAGGGCCTTTTCTTATCGCTTTTGTCTCTTTTACAATTATATCGTACCATATACCAATCTGTTTTGTTGGTTTAAATCGGTTTATTTCAGTATGCACTGGTAGAATAAGATCAAATATCATCAAAATTTATGGTTTCTTTATTTTTTAAGATTTCAATAGCTTTTTTATGATATGGATTATCATTCAGACGCAAAAAGCATCTATAATCGTCCACGTTTTTCCACTGTTCCACGAAAAAAGGCACTGGATCCTCTCCAATGCCTTTTTCTTACAACCTTTTTACTGGTTTTTTCATCTTTTCCTTCTTTTCTGGTTCTTTCGCCTCGGGCATACCGGGCATATACAGCCGTTTTAGCTTCAATATGTCATCAATCTGCTCATTTACAACCTCTTCTAAGATTTTGAGCCGCTCCTCCGGAAGATGGCAGGGATGTTCCCGGTCAAACCGGAACCCCTTCAGGTTGATCAGATCCGCCCGGATGGCCGGGGTAAGGGCCGCATGGGCGACCTCATTAAAGTCTTCCCCGATCCGGGTAGGCCGGGTGGACAGATATTCCTGCAGATGATCAAACTCCGCCTGCTCCGCATAAGGAAGCAGTGCCTGGTTGTGATCGAATACTGGTGCCATCCCCGAAACCTGCATCGTATCCGTATCAAACAGCATCCCATAATTGCCGGCATGGCGATCCGTATTTAGGACAAGCGCATCCAATACCAGCATCCTCCGGAAATCTTCTTCTGCATCATGCCGGGACATATAATCCATCACATTTGTCAGGTTATACTCTCCCTGGATACAGCGATAGATCGGAGCAAAGCCCTCCTGCTCACTGGTAAACAACGGGCACTTAGATGCCAGGCTTCCCCGATACCGGACAACGGTATATGGAACATGCCGTCTGCAGATCCTGCTGGCGATCTCTGCGGCATAGGCTTCAGAAAAAGGTTCCAGCCCTGTGTTCCTGCCGCCTGTACTCCCGCGCTTGTACAGGAAGATATTTCCTTCCTCTTCCCGTACCCAGCATTTCGCATAGGCACCGCTCGTTTCAAATTCTGGTGAAGTCGTAGAAAACTGCTCTCCGTATAGGCCGCCCTCAAAAGCGATCTTTGCGATCGCGTCATTGAACGGGTTTCTATACAGAGATACATCCGCCCACTTAAAAGAGCTGTCTATTGGCTTGACCCAGAAAGTATCGTTCAGGCTCAATGCATGTGTGATCTTTAAAAAGCCGTCAATTCGGGAGCAGCCGCACTGCCGCATCAATTCCGCAATGTGCTCCCTATGCTTCGGTGCCTGCCGCTGCTCCACCCATGTATGGATGGATGAAAAACCGATCGGCAGTTCCTCAGCTGAAACGTTGCAGGCCGCCTCTTTTAAAAGGATACTTCCCAAAGCTCCGCTGGTGCAGGCAAATGTCAGAAGCACCTTATCCTTATTCATCAGGCAGTATCGTTCATCCACTTTGTTTTCCTCCTTCCTCTGTATCCCCCTCACAATTTTCCTTTATTATATCCATATCCTGACCAATCCGCAATCCTTTATTCGATACGTGCTTCAAATGTTTTCACCAATTCTTCCACCTCCTGCAGCTTTTTCAGTACCAGTTCCGCATCCCCCCTGAACATGACGCCCCGGTTTGTGCTGGCTGCGATCTGGTTGATGAGGACTCCTATCTTCCGGATCTGATAATTCAGGTTCTTTAATTCCCTTGCGACTGCGATGGAATGCTTCAGGTCATCAGAAAAGATACAGGCCCGGATATATTCAGACATGTTGTCCGGACGGTCAGAGCCTTTTACTTTTTTAAGGAATGTCTGGTATTCATTTGCGGTCAGTCTGGCCTTCACGATACACACCCTTGTTTCTTCCTTCATTTATCTCCTTTATTCGTCCCCTTTCAGATACCTCTGCTCAATAACTGCCCGGATGGCGTCCGGATGCTTTTCCGGATAAGTTCCGGATTTCACGCCATCCTTCATGACTATTTCCGGATGACTTCCGGATGTTCTTCCGGATAAGTTCCGGATTTCACGCCTCCCTTCATGACTATTTCCGGATGACTTCCGGATGTTCTTCCGGATAAGTTCCGGATTTCACGCCTCC
>ERZ507362.2-NODE-2-length-150183-cov-6.101_pt1 | contig 150183 bp, 130 predicted proteins | sample MGYA00512311_ERZ507362 | MGnify/ENA metagenome assembly ERZ507362 | reverse complement strand
CGTGTGCTCTTCCGATCTCCCGCAGGGTGATCCCCCAGGTGCTGGAGGATTATGAAGCCCTGTCAGGGAGAAAGTACCCGCTGGCGGAGGGCTACAGGAATGAGGATGCGGAGGTGATCTTATTTCTGCTGGGTTCTTCTTATCATACAGCAAAAACAGCGGCTGACCGAATGCGGGAAGAGGGGATACGGGCGGGTGTTGTGACCCTTCACGCCCTGCGGCCTTTCCCTGCGAAGGAACTGTATGAGCTGTGCAGAAGCGCAGTGACTGTGCTGGCAGCAGACCGGCAGGACAGCTACGGTGCCGGAGGAGGCAACATGACACTGGAGCTGAAGGCAGCTCTGAAGGACCACAACAGTAAAGCCAGGGTTTTAAGCCGCGTTTACGGGCTGGGCGGAAGGGATTTCTATGTGCAGGACGCCCTGGAGCTCTTCCGGCAGTGTCTGGACGGACAGGCAGCAGCTTTTGATTACCTGGGGGTCTATCCCGGAGAGGAAGATCTGCAGGTGCAGCAGTATTTTGCCCCGATCAGCAAAGAGGATGCATCACCGGGATATATATCCAGCCGGATGGAGGAGAATGGAACCATAAAAGTGACGGGAGGAAGAGTAAACGAGAGCACAGCCATGCCGAAACGTCTGGCTCCCGGACACGGCGCCTGCCCCGGCTGCGGCATTCCGGTCAATGTAAATCTGCTCTTAAAGGGCATTGAGGGAAATGTGGTGCTTTTGTTTCAGACAGGCTGCGGTATGGTAGTCACAACCTCTTATCCAAAGACCGCTTTCCGTGTTCCCTATATCCACAATCTGTTCCAGAACGGCGCCGCCACGCTGGCAGGAGTTGTGGAGGCTTTCCGGCAGAGGCGGAAGCGGGGAGAACTGCCGGATGAGGAGATCACCTTTGTTATGGTCAGCGGTGACGGCGGTATGGATATCGGCATGGGGTCAGCACTTGGAACTGCTCTCAGAAATGATCATCTGATCATTTTCGAGTATGACAACGGGGGGTATATGAATACCGGATACCAATTGTCCTATTCAACACCCAAAGGCGCAAAAAGTTCCACGTCCCATATTGGAAAAGAGCAGTACGGAAAGACATTTTTCCACAAGGATATGCCCATGATCATGGCTGCCGCCAATCTGCCTTACGCAGCTACGGCAGCAGAATCCAATCCGGCAGACTTTATCAAAAAAGCGGCAAAGGCCAGGGAGTATGCGTCCCGTTTCGGCACAGCATATATAAAGACACTGTCCGCCTGTCCTCTGAACTGGGGAGATAAACCGAACACGGAGAGAAGGGTCATTGAAGCTGCTGTGAACTGCTGTTATTTCCCCCTCTATGAGATAGAGAACGGCATTACCACACTGAACTACGATCCGGAGAAACGGAAGAAGAAGATTCCGGTCACAGACTGGCTGCAGCTTATGGGCAGGACACGTCATCTGGCGGAGGAATCCTACAGCCGGGTAGCAGAAGAAATCCAGACAGAGGTGGACAGACGCTGGGAACGCCTGAAGGCCAGGGCGGAACATCCCCTTCTTTAGACTTGACTGGAGGCGGTATTCATCATATTATAGGAAATGATGGAAATTTGTGTCATAATTTTACAACTTAAAAAGAGAGGGAAATAATATGATGTATCTTTGGCTGCTGCTCGGCTTTGTCTTTCTGGTAAAGGGAGCGGATTTATTTGTGGACGGCTGTTCTTCCATAGCGAAGACGCTGCGGGTTCCGTCCATTATCATCGGTCTGACGATTGTAGCATTCGGCACCAGCGCGCCGGAAGCATCGGTCAGTATCATGGCATCCCTGTCAGGAAATAATGATATTGCCATCAGTAATGTCATTGGTTCCAACCTGTTCAACAGCCTGGCCGTGATCGGCGTGTGCGGTGTGGTCCTCCCCATGAAAATACAGGGCGGCCTGCTGAAAAAGGAGATGCCCTTTTCTATTCTGGTCACAGGATTGCTGCTTTTATTCTGCATGTTTTCCATTGGCGGAGGAAAGGGAGTTCTGCAGATCGGACGCCTGGAGGGGCTGGTTCTGCTTCTGTTGTTCGCGGGATTTCTGTATATGCAGATCAAGTCAGCACTGAAGACCCGCACCATCCGGCCTGAGGAGGAGAATATCGGCAAAAAGCTCAGTCCTGTAAGGAGTGTTGTATATGCGGTTCTGGGTATTGCCATGATCATCATAGGCGGAGAGCTGGTGGTTGACAGTGCAAGTGAGATTGCCGCAGCCTTCGGCATGAGCCAGACACTCATTGGTCTGACCATCGTGGCGATCGGTACCTCCCTTCCGGAGCTTGTAACTTCTGTGGTTGCCTCCACAAAGGGGGAGAATGATCTGGCTATGGGCAATGTCATAGGGTCCAATATATTTAATATTCTGCTGATCCTTGGTGCGTCAGCAGCAATCTCCCCGATGACTATAAGTATGGAGTCCATCTATGACGGAGCCGTGCTGCTGGTTATGAGCATCCTTCTTTTTTTCCTGGCAAAAAAGGGAGAAGAGATCAGCAGAAAAGAAGCAGTACTGCTTCTGGTGCTCTATGGGGGATATACGGCTTATATCATCATGCGGTGATAAAAAGGGATTCGTTTGAGTCGGCAGCAGCGGAGTCATGAAAATGGTTCTGCTGCTGTTTTATGTGTAGACATAAGAGAGGCTTTGTGTTATACTGTTTTTATTCTGATGGCAGTCTATGCCAATGAAAGTTCTTTGCAGTTCTGCAAAAGTTCCACTTGAAAAATAATTGAAAAGAAGCAGGTGATGCCTATGGGCTGAAATCTTTCTTGTACCATTTGGCAGGTGTATGTTACAATGAAGGAGGATAAATGAAATTAAAATTAGTACGTGGGATACAGACGGTTTTCCGCAGGATCCATGTTTACCGGCAATATAAGGACCGGCTTTTCCGCATGATTTTTCATGACAGGGAAGAGCTGCTTTCACTGTATAATGCGGTGAATGGAACGGAATATACAGACGCCAATGCATTGATTGTTATGACACTGAAAGATGTGATTTATCTGGGAATGAAAAACGATGTGGCTTTTTTGATCGGATGTGATTTGAACCTGTATGAACATCAGAGCACCTGGAATCCGAATATGCCTTTGAGGGGGTTGTTATACTTTGCGGATATGCTTCGGGGATATATTGAAAAGCAGGATCTGGATATCTATTCTTCCACCCGTATAAGCCTTCCTGTTCCAAGGTATATTATCTTTTATAACGGAACCCGGGATGTGCCGGATAGATCAGAGCTTTTGCTGTCTGATGCTTTTGACGATACGACCGGTGAGGCTCCCGCACTGGAGTGCAGGGCTGTGGTGCTGAATATCAATAAAGGACATAATCAGGAAATTATGGATAAATGCAAACGTTTGTCAGATTATGCATATTTTATTCAGGCAGTGCGTGATAAGCTGAATCAGGGATTCTCTTTGGAAATTGCCGTTGACCAGGCAGTACAGTTTTGTATCGAACAGGATATTCTGGCAGATATCCTGAGTCAGAATCGGGCGGAGGTGATGAATGTGTTGCTGACAACCTATAATAGAAAACAGCATAACAGAACCCTGCGGGAGGAAGGTCGGGAAGAAGGTCGAGAAGAAGGTCGAGAAGAAGGACGGTGTGAAGGTATTAACCGTATCAACGAACTGAACCGCCGGCTGCTTCTGGATGACAAGAAAGAGGATATGCTGAGGGCAGTTCAGGACTCGGCGTATCAGGAAGAACTGTTAAAGGAATATGGCTTATAAGAAGCGATAGAACATAGGTCCTATTCTGCAGCCGGAGACCGGCAGGCCATGCATGGGAGGCACAAAATGGAAAAAATACTGATTGTGGAGGATGACAGGAAAATAAGGGAAGAGCTTTGCAGTGCCCTGGAGAAAAAGGGGTATGCCTGTATTCTGCTTGAGCAGTTCGAAGATGTGGCAGGACAGATACTCCGGGAAGCACCTGACCTGGTGCTGCTGGATTTGAATCTGCCGGTACAGGACGGATTTTATATCTGCCAGGAGGTAAGAAAACAGACAGATGTGCCTGTGATCGTTGTCACCAGCTCAGACAGTGATATGGATGAGCTTATGAGTCTCCACGCGGGGGCTGATGATTTTGTCACCAAACCCTACAATATGCATGTGCTTCTGGCCCATATCGCTACCGTGCTGCACAGGGCTTACGGAAGGAAACCATCCATGGTCCTGACCCACAACGGCCTGTCCCTTGACCTTATGAAAAGCAGAATCTCTTTCCAGGGCAGAGAGGCGGATCTGACAAAAAATGAGATGGGCATTTTGAAAATGCTGATGGAACATGCAGGGAGTATTATTTCCCGCACAGATTTGATCTGCAGTCTGTGGGCAATGGAAGAATTTGTGGAGGACAGCACCCTGAATGTTAATATCAACCGCCTCAGAAAGAAACTGGCTGATTTGGGCCTGGATCATTACCTGGTCACAAAACGGGGACAGGGGTATATGGTATGAAATTTTCAGAGTATGTCAGGGATAAATGGTTTGCCATCAGCACAGGATTTCTAACCTGCTTTTTAGCGGCCCAGTTTCTCTGGATCATGGGTACGGATAAATTGGTGATCGCTGTTGTGGCAGTTCTGTATTTTCTTGGCCTTTTCTGTACAGCCTGTTATGACTGTTTCCGCAAGAAGCAGTATTATGACCATCTGGAAAGTACCTGGCAGGAACTGGAGGAGAAATCCTATCTGTCTGAGATCATAGAGGAGCCTGATTTTTATGACGGCAGACTTTTATACAGGATCATTAAGAGGAACGGCAAATACTTAAACGATGTGATCGCGGACCAGCAGCTTGAGATGATGGAATACAAAAACTATGTGCAGACCTGGGCACATGAAATAAAAACGCCGATCGCGGTGGAACACCTGATCATAGACAACCACAGAGGGCCTCTGACGTCTAGCCTGGAGGAAGAGGTGGAAAAAATAGAGTCCTATGTGGAGCAGATGCTATACTATACAAAAAGCGGCAGTCTGGAGTCTGATTACATCATTCAGCCTGTCAGTCTGAAACATATGGTGATGGAAGTGATCCGAAAGAACACGAAAATGATGGTGGCGGCAGGGATACTCCCCAGACTGGAGAATCTGGATCACGAAATCCTCACCGATACAAAATGGATGGTCTTCATTCTGGGCCAGATCGTCACAAACGCGGTAAAATACAGTGACAGCAGCAAAAAATCCTGCATTTTTTTCAGAGCCGAAGAGACAGCGGGGGATATGGTGGAATTTACCGTGGAAGACAACGGAATCGGCATCCCGGCATGTGATCTGTCCCGTGTATTTCAAAAAGGATTCACCGGAGAAAATGGAAGGGTGGTCCAAAAGTCCACCGGAATGGGGCTGTATCTCTGTAAAAAACTCTGTGACAAGATGGACATTCCTCTGGCGATCCGGTCAAAGCAGGGGGAAGGGACAAAACTAATCTTTCAATTAAAAAAAAGCTTCTCAATACCTGAGTAAGGGAATTGGGAAGCTTTTTTGACTGTGCTCTTATATTACAAAAATGTAATTTTAATGTTATGAAAACACGTTTTACCGGCAGAAAAATAATGGTACACTGTGTGCATAAAGAAGGGAACAGGAAAGGAGACAGGAAGAAATGAAAACAATTTTAAAAGTAGATAATCTTGAAAAATTTTATAAAAATAAAGGCAGTCTTACAAAGGCAGTGAATCATATCAGCTTTGAGGTACAGGAAGGAGAATACCTGGGAATCATGGGTGCCTCCGGCAGCGGCAAAACCACTCTATTAAACTGTATATCAACCGTTGACCATGCAACAGCAGGCCATATTTATGTAAATGGAAAGGACGTCACGGATATGAAGGAAACCGCCCTTGCCAGATTCCGCAGAGAGGAGCTGGGATTTATTTTCCAGAGCTTTAATCTGCTGGACACACTGACAGGCCGTGACAATATTGCGCTTGCCCTGGCAATCCTGGGAGAACATCCGAAGAAAATAGACGGTAAGATCAACAAAATTGCCCAGGAACTGGGGATCGGAGAGATCCTGGAGAAGTATCCCTATGAGATGTCGGGAGGGCAGCAGCAGAGAGTTGCCTGTGCCAGAGCCATTGTTACCAACCCCTCCTTGATCCTGGCAGATGAACCCACAGGCGCACTGGATTCCAGATCCGCAGGCATGTTTCTGGACAGCCTGGGACTTTTAAATGAAGAAAGACATGCCACGATCCTGATGGTCACCCATGATGCTTTTACAGCAAGCCACTGCAAACGCATTCTCTTTATGAAGGACGGCAGGATATTCAATGAGCTGGTCCGGGGGGCTGATTCCAGGAGAGAGTTTTTTGACAAGATCATGCAGGTAGTTTCCCTGCTGGGAGGTGACAAGGGTCATGCGTTCTAAGAAAAGAATATCAAAAAAAGTATTTAAAGAGCTGGCAGCTAAAAATGTGAAGAAAAGTGCAAAGGATTACTTTATCTATTTCTTTACCCTTACCTTTGCCGTATGTCTTTTTTACACCTTTAACTCCATCAAAGACCAGTTTGAGATTCTGGGAATCCCGGACACTTTCAATTATCTGGCAGCATCCCAGGGGGCGATCGCAGCGGTTTCCGTTGTGTCCTGTATGATCATTGGATTTCTGGTTTCCTATGCCAACCGTTTTTTGATGAAGCGAAGGAAAAAGGAGTTTGGTGTCTACTTTACTTTGGGAATGGACAGAAGAGATGTGGGCAGGCTATTGATGAAAGAGACCATGAAGATTGGCAGTGCGGCTCTTCTATCCGGACTTCTGCTGGGAATCGGCACATCTCAGGTGCTGTCCATGATTACTGCCAGAATCTCAGGGGCGGGGCTAGGCAGTTACAGTTTTATATTTTCTTTCGGTGCGGCTGTGGCTGCTGTCATTTTCTTTGGCCTTACCTTTGCGTTCGTCCATTTTTTCAATGTTCGGGAATTAAAGAAGATGGAGCTGATCGATCTGCTCTATGCGGACAGAAAGAATGAGGAAGTGCCGGAGTCAAAGAAAAGAGATGTGCTTTTGGGAATCCTCTCCATTCTGCTTTTTGTCTCGGCCTTTCTGCTCATATTCTGCCTGTCAGAAACAAAATTTCTGGAAGCCCTGACAGCAGGTGCTGCCCTGGCGGCAGCCGGCACAGTCCTGTTTTTTATATCAGCAGCCGGCATTGCCGCAGATATCATGAAGAAGAGAAAGGGGTTTTACTACAGAAAGCTGCATATCTTTGACGTGAACCAGCTTGGAAGCCGTATAAAAACAGCCGGGATATCCATTGCAGTTGTCAGTATCCTTATGTATTTGTCTGTTTCCGTTATGGGGATAGGCATGGGGCTGGGGCAGAGTGCCATCATCAAAAAGGATAAGACAGCGCCTTATGACATCAGTGTTGAGTACTATTACTTTGGGGATTCCACGGATGATGAGATGAACGGGATGTCTGTTTTGGAGAAGCTGGAGCAGCAGGGGGCAGCACTTCCGCAGTATCTGGAAAGTTCTGCGGATCTGACCATGTATGAACAGGAAAACCTGACAGAAAGCAGCCTGTTTGCCATCTGTACAGAGAATACAAAAGTAAGAAGAAATTTTGAGGATCCTCCTGTTTTGCTGCTAGGTGCTGATGATTACAATAAGGTAAGAGAACTGCTTAAGCTGGAGCCGATCACTTTAGGAGAAAATGAATATGCATTTACCTACAATGAACCGGATGCGAAAGACCTCCTGTCAGAATATGCCGGGAAGCAGAAGGAGCCGCTTGAGATAGGAGGCAAAGAGCTTACCCTGAAGGAAGGCGGCATATATGAAACAACACTGTACAACAGTAATATCTTCGGCGATATAGGGACTCTGGTGGTGCCGCAGAAGACGGCTGAAACAGGTACACCGTATTTGAAAGTAAATAATGGCATGTTTAAGGGAAATGCGGATATCGCATATGAGGAGGCAACCGCGGACCTGAATAAGGCGAAGAACTTTATCTATATAAGTCAGAAAGACATCAATGTGGAGATCATGTCAGACCAGTTGACCTCTTCCTATGTGGGAATTTATCTGGGTATTATATTTCTGGTGACCGCCGGAGCCGTGCTGGCGCTGCAGCAGCTTACCCAGTCAGCGGAAAATGAAAAGCGTTATGCTCTTCTGTCTAAAATGGGCGCAGGAGAGAAGCTGATGAGAAAATCCCTTATGACCCAGATGAAAGTGTACTTTGGTCTGCCCTTTAGCCTGGCGGCCCTCAACGCGGCATTTACTATGGCAGGAGCATATAGAAATATTCCATATCTGACAAAAGGAGAAGTATTTCAGAATATCTTTTTTGCAGCAGGACTTTCGATTGTCATATATGCGGTTTATTTCATGACAACGTATTCAGGCAGCAAACGGATTTTAAAATTATAAAGAAGGGGGGCCGAAAACGGTGTTCAAATATCTGCTGCCATGCTATAATAAATAAAAGAACCGAATACTTGTCAACAAGGTAAGCGCAGATTTCTCCGGCCGTCTTGGCGAAGGAGGAAAGGCTGATAAGGCTTAACATTTGTTTCCCGGACAAATGGGCGGATGAATATAACACTGGCAGAAAATGAAAATGGAGAAGCTGTTGACTCATAGAATACAGGAAATTCTATGTATCAGCAGTTTCTTTTTCTATGGTAGTTCATACGGTACAGGTATCCGCAGAAGAAGGAGAAGATATATGAAACTGTTGATCGTAGAAGATGATCCGGAAATCAGTGAAATGCTGAAGGATTTTTTAATAACGGAAAATTTTGAGGCTGATACAGCCCATGACGGGGCAGAAGCCTGCAGTATGTTTGAATCTGTGTCTTATGATCTTGTGCTGCTTGATCTGATGATACCTAAAATCAGCGGTATGGAGGTATTGCAGCGAATCAGAAGAAAAAGTGTGGTTCCGGTTATTATTATCTCGGCAAAAGACAGCGATTCTGACAAAACTCTTGGGCTGGGCCTTGGCGCGGATGATTATATCACAAAGCCATTTTCCGTGACTGAGGCACTGGCCCGCATTAAAGCCAATCTGCGCAGGTCCAACCAGTATGCAGCAGCGGCCCTGGGCAGATCAGAAGACAATAACAGCAGCATCGCATATGGGGAGCTGGTACTGAATCCCGATGATTACACTGTGCTGAAAAACGGCAGGAGCGTGGAACTGACCGCAAAAGAGTTCGGCATTTTGAAGCTGCTTCTGCAGAATCCGAAAAAGGTATACACTAAGGCCCAGATCTATTCCCTTATCTGGAATGATGCCTATTGTGGGGACGAGAACGCAGTAAACGTCCACATGAGCAGACTGAGGACTAAAATTGAGGATAATCCCCGTACACCGAAATATATCGTAACCGTTTGGGGAATCGGTTATAAGTTAGGAGAGATCAAATGAGTCAGGATACGATCATATTTTTTCTGGCTGCAGTTATTGCAGTGCTGTCTTTTATGGTCCTGTACCAGCGGTTCGTATTTCGGAAGGGAATACAGAAGAAAATCGGGGATATGGGAGATACATTGGAGCAGATACTGGACGAAAAAAGTGACGAAAAGGTTATGGTCTTTACGGATGATAAAGCTCTCATTCACCTGTCCTCACAGATCAACCGTCTTCTGGATGACAGGCAGAGAATCCAGGCAGATTTCAGGCGGTCCGAGATCTCTGCGAAAAATATGCTCTCCAACATTTCCCATGACATCAGGACACCTATGACCGTTATCCTGGGTTATCTGGAAATCATGCGCCTGGAAGCGGAGGGGAAGGACAAGATGGTTGCGAAGGTGGAACAGAAGGCCCGGAAAGTTATGGAGCTGATCAACCAGTTTTTCACACTTGCCAAGCTGGAATCCGGGGACACACAAGTAGAGATGGGACGTGTGAATCTGAGTGAGTGCTGCAGGGAAAATGTGTTGGATTTTTATGAGCTGCTCACCCAGAAGGAATTTCAGGTGGAGATCGAGATCCCGGAGGAACCGGTGTTTGTTGAGGGCAATGAGGAGGCGCTTCAGCGTATACTTTTTAATCTGATCTCCAATGCCGTGCGGTATGGTTCTGACGGAAAGTATCTGGGCATAGCTGTTCGTACCGAAGGGGTATTTGCCTTGATCCATGTGACGGACAGAGGAAAGGGAATCGAGAAAGCCTTTGCCGGTACCGTGTTTGAGCGGCTTTTCACCATGGAGGACTCCAGAAACCGGGAAATCCAGGGGAACGGCCTGGGCCTGACCATTGCCAGGAATCTGGCTGTAAAGATGGGAGGGGACATTACACTTGTGAGTGAACCGGATGTCAGCACAACCTTTACCGTAAAACTGAGGAAAATGACATTTTAGCATCCCGCGAAAGAAATTCGTAAGAATTATGCAAGAGTTTTGCAAATCGGGCTCTCTATAATAAGAAGTATCAAGGGAAGGAGAGAAGAGAAATGACATATATTCTTCAGACGAACCACATGACAAAATCTATAGGAAAGAAGGAACTGGTCCGGGATGTGAACATCCATATAAAAAAGGGAGAGATTTACGGATTTCTGGGACCGAATGGGGCAGGCAAGACAACGGTTATGAAAATGATCACTAATCTGTGGAAGCCTACAGAGGGAGAAATCGAAATCTTCGGGGAAAAACTTACACCCACATCCTATGGAGTGCTGAAACGGATGGGAAGTATCATAGAATTTCCAACTTTTTATGAAACCATGAGCGGGTATGACAACCTGGTACTGCACTGTGAATACATGGGATACCACAATCCGGGGAGCATTGAAAATGCCCTTGAACTGCTGCATTTAACAGAAGCAGGGAGCAAGCCGGTCAAAAGCTATTCTCTGGGCATGAAGCAGCGTCTGGGAATCGCCAGGACTATCCTCACGAAACCGGAACTTCTGGTTCTGGATGAGCCGACCAACGGCCTGGACCCGGCAGGAATGAAACAGATCCGCGATCTGCTTAAAATGCTCTGCGCAGAATACCATATCACGGTTATGATATCCACCCATATTCTATCAGAAATTGAAAGCATTGCAGACACTATTGGCGTCATTGACCATGGTAAGCTGGTGAAGGAAGTGCCAATGAAAGAGGTTGCGGAGATGAATACTTCTTATATCTATCTGGAGGTCAATGATAACAAACGGGCATCCTATGTGCTGGCCGACAAACTGGAACTGGATAACTTCAAGATCATGGACGGACACAGAATCCGTATTTATGACAGCCGTGTCACCACACAGGAGATCACCAGGGTCATGCATGACAATGGAGTGGAAGTGATCTCTATTGGAAAACAGATGGAGACTCTGGAGGATTATTTTTTGAAGCTGACGGCAGATGGGGAGTGAGGAATATGGATATGTGGAAATTAATAAAACTGGAATATAGAAAAAATAACATTAAGAAATATTTGTGGGGTGCTGTGGCAGCAGCAGTGCTGTTGGGGATTTTTATGTTTGCCCTGGCTTTTCTCGGTATTGCCAATGATCCCGACACGGGGGTGCCGGATGCGGCACCCGGAAATGAAGTGATCTCCGCGTCGGTGGAGCTGTTTACCAGTATGGTATTCCTTGTATTTACCAGTGTGATGCTGTCCACTTTTATTGTCAGTGCTTATAAGAATAAGACCATGAATCTTATGTTTTCTTATCCCATTAAGCGCCAGAAGATTATTGCTTCGCAGATGGCGGCTGTGTGGATCTTTAATTTTACAGCGCTGGTGCTTACAAAATTACTGCTTTACGGCACTATTTTAATAGGTTCCAGGTTCATGGCGTCATCGTTTATACTGGATTATCATATGGGGAGTCTGGGGTTTTATATCCAACTGCTTCTGAAATCAGCCGTTATTGTCAGCATGAGTTTTATCGCCCTGTTCACAGGCCTGGCGATGAAATCCTCCAAGGCAGTGATCGTTACTTCATTTCTGCTGATCTTTCTGACGCAGGCAAATGTAGGCGACTTTACGCTGGCGGACAATGCTGTGTTTCCGGTAATTCTGACACTGATTTCCCTGCTGTTTGCATTTCTTTCCGTATGCGGGGCGGAGAAGAAGGACCTGATTTGACAGAATAGATGTCTATTTTTGGAATATATCAAGCGCATGACTTGTGATACCTGCCAGATCCTCCCGTTCACAGGTGGCAAAGTGGTATTTCAGATAAAGCGCAAATGCACGGTCATCCATTGCGTCCACTGCTTCGCGCATACACAGGGCGAAACCGTCTGCTGCCACGTAATGCAGCCGGGTTACGGGAAGTTCACACATCAGGTCATCAATGTTTTCCTTTCTTACAAGTTCAAACAAATCTTTCGGTTTGGATATGGCGGCAAATGTATGGGGGTCAAGCTGGCCCCCTTCTATATATTCCGCAACATTGATATTGCCCCGGTGGAATCCTTCATCCAAAAGGCAGCCGTCAGATATCACATAAGCGGCAAAGATCACGCCTCCTTTTTTCGTCACACGGATGGCTTCGCGCAGTGCCTGCAGTTTATCCTCCCTGCTGTACAGGTGGTACAGAGGGCCGAGAAGCAGCGTAATGTCATAGGTATCGTTGGGGAAGGCGGATAAATCCATGGCGTTTCCATGGGTGATGGATATGCGTTCCTCCTCCCGGGTGTTTTTGCGGAAAACCTCTATATTGTGCGCAACCAGTTCCACGGCATCTACCGTGTATCCCTGACGCGCCAATGCATGGGAGTACCGGCCGGTTCCGGCACCAATCTCCAGTACCCGGTGGCAGGGTTTTATATATTTTTCGATATAATGCATTGTGGTGAGAAACTCAACAGAGCCGTGTTTTGATATCAGCCGGCTGTCCTCGTCGTAATGCTTGTAAAAGTCAGTCAGGTATGGATTTGTTTTCATACGGCGCCCCTTTCGTCAGGAAATTCCCAATCCGGCTTTTCCTGTTTTATAAAAGCAGACAATACATTTCTGAGCATTTTTTCAGCGGTTTCTCTGTTTAGAGCTGTTTTTTTCGTCACGGTCAGAACGGCGATGCCGTGGGTATAGAGAAATAGATCCAGAAATATGACTTTCCCGTTTTCCGGTTCCAATCCCATGGACGCGGAGAAACGTTCTGCATTTCTTTCATTGTCACTTTCCCTGTAAAAGTCCTCTGCATCGGTCATCATCAGATCCATATCATTTACAAACAGCAGTTTAAACAGATGCGGCTCCCTGTCGGCAAATTCCAGGTATGAAAGAGGAAGTAATAAGCAGAAGGGGGTATGGGCGGAAGTTTGATAATGTATCATGTACTGTTTGTAATATTCATATGCGAATGTAAGAAATTCTTTTTTTAATTCCTCCATGTTTTCATAACAGGTAAAAATTGGCCGGGTAGAACACTGCAGTTTATTTGCAATGCTTCTGGCATTGACCGTTTCAAATCCGGATTCTCTTGTGATATCCAGAACCGTATTCAAAATCATTTCTTTCGATATTTTGGCTTTGGGCGGCATGTACGAACCTCTCTATGTAAAGTTTGTAAGGCAACATATGTTACATAACTATTGTTGCATAAGGTGTGGATAATGTCAACAGAGAGTTTTATATTTTTTACAGGGGGAGGATTTTCGGAGATTCATGATCGCAGTGAAAACGGCGGTTTTGAATGATATGACAAAACCGCCGTCTTAAACTTAATATTTATCTTCTCACTGGTCTGACATACTTAAAGAAACGTTCGGGATTATAATAAAGATATATGATTCTTCCGGGGGATGTATCATAGCAGTAACCGGTGTCCGTAAAATCAAAGGAGGACATTGCCTTTTCAATCTTTTCTTCCACGCTGCGGTTTTCCTGTTCATAATCGAAGGGTCCATGTTCAAAAACAATATATTCTGCTTCGGGAACGTCGATCATAAGCATCTGCGGCGGAACTTCACCGCTGTAGTCAGCAGGTAGACGTGCGCCATAACACTCTGTGCGCGGAAAACCCCAATCACAGAGTCTGCCGTCCGGATCATTGATATAAGCTGTGATCTGGCCGCTGCCGCTGTCTGATTCACTGCCGCCGTCATCATCCAGCTTGCCCTTGATACTGTCCAGCAGGCCGCAGATCGTTTCCCGGTCCTGTCCGGGGATCAGAGCCTGTTTCTGCCAGAAGTCCCAATACCCATTGCTCTCATAGTTTTTAATGTGTAAGTATTTATGCGCGGGAATGGTTATAAAATAAATTTTGATATCATCTGTAGATTTTATCATTCCAATTTCTCCTAATCCTAGAAAGTAGCGGTCGAAAGGGTTTATTTTTGTCCGGAGAACCACAGGTTTCGGTTTTTTCCTGTATTCACTTGGAGTGACGCCGTATTCTGTCTTAAATGCTCTGGTAAAAGCTTCATGGGATGAAAAACCGTAAGCAAAAGCAATATCAATAAGCGTTTTTTCGCTGTCCCGGACTTCTTTTAACGCGAATGCCAATTTTCTGTGCCGGAGATAATCCCGGAACTGCATACCTGATATTTCTTTGAATTTCCTTGTTGTATAAAATTCAGAATAACCCAGCCTGCCGGATAGAGCGTGCAGTGTCAGGGATTCGTCATTATAATTTTTGATACTTTGATCGATCTCATCCACAATGATCTGAATCTGTTTCTGCCATTCATACATTTTTCAGTTTACCTCGTTTCAACCACCCTATATGCATTATAAAGAAAATGGAGGGGGCATGCTTGATTTTACTTGCTGTAATTTTTGGGGGTACTGTATACACGGAAAGGTCATAGTGTTATGCAGTAATATTATACCCTATTGATTTGTGATGATAAAGCAAGGATACGCGGTTGCCTGGTGCGGACCGGAGTTTAGGATTGAAGGATTTGACTGAAAATTGTATAATTAAAATAAATATTGACAGGTATTAAACATGATATGTGAGCGGGATTGTATTAGGGTATATTAGTGTATAAGATGAGATTCGGAGAGGGGAGGAGAAGGTATGGATAATACTGCAGCAAGCGTAAAGGCTTTTAACCGGAAGCAGAGGTGCGGCCTGGGAGCGGTGGAATTTGGAAGAAGGTTACTGCCGTTTCTCACGGCATCGGGTATGATGTCTTATATGCTGGAGGGGATGGAGGTTTCCGGTTCCGGGGTATGGATGATCATGATGGCTGCTCTGATCGTTTCGTCACTGACGGTATTTATTTTAAGCTTCGTGATGGACAGAACCCGTAAAAGATCAGGCCGCAGCAAACCCTGGATATACAGCGGGATTCTTCTGCTGGCGGTAAGCGTACTGATGAGTATGCATGTTCCGGGAAACGCCATGGGAGCGAGATTAGTATATGCGGGGATTGTGTTATTTGTCTGGAGTTCCAGTGTAAAGCTGCTTCTTTACCCGGCAGATGCACTGATAGCAGGGATGACCGCGGACACGGCAGAGAGGTGGAATCTGGCGTCTGTCAAGGGCATAGCAGGCAGTTTGGCGGCGATTTGTGCTGTGTTTCCTGCGGGCCGGCTCGCCGCGCCGGGAATCATGGGGGCAGATGGAGGAAAACGGTATGTGACAGTATTTACAGTTCTCATAATTATCGCCATATTAACAGGAAGTTTTCTTCTGAAAGAGATAAATATTCCCCGGATTCCGGAGAGCCAGAGCATGAGCCTGAAAAACTGCGCAGGGGATTTTAAAGCCTTTTTAACAAACCGGTATTTTCTGATCCTGGTGGTTTATGGGTGCCTTCTGATGTTCGGAACCTCTGTGTTCGCCACTCTTACAGGGGAATATTCTTTCTGGATTTTAAGAGAAACCGGAAACGCTGCAGTTATGAATGGGATTCGTTATGGAATCCCCCTGGCTGCGTTTTTTGCCGTACTGCTTCTGAACAGGAAACTTACCAAAAAACAGTGTGCCCTTTTGGGAACAGGAATCTATGCAGCGGCCTGCCTGCTGATGCTTGTGAGTATGAAAATACAGCCCGTCTATTATCCGGCGTTTGTATTGGGAGAAATCGGAAACGGATTTATGTGGGCAATGCTGTGGGCCATGGAACCGGATGTGTTCGATCATGTGGACTACATGACCGGAAGAGCGCGCGCCGTATTTCCGGTAGCATTTATCGCCGCTGTTGTATCGATAGGGGGCGGTTTGGCCGGTGCTCTGAGACAGAGTTTGGCAGGGTTTATCATGAATCAGCAGAATTTTTCCGGATTAGCGGAGGCATCTATACGGCCCGATGGCCGGAAACAGTTGGCGGTGCTGGGATTTATGGTGATACCTTTGGTGGTTTGCGGAGTGGTGGCGTTGGTGCTGAGGAGGTATGGGCTGGATGAGGAGTATGGTGATGTCTGGATGGAGTTGGACAGGAGGGGGAAGAGAGAGTAGTTCTTTCTCCTATAAGCAGTAAAGCTTCACATACAGACTGCTGAAAATTGAAATTCTGTATATGATAATGATTTTGGATATAGGATGAGAATGTTTGATATAAGAGTAAAGCTGCAGGGCAGACGGAAGATGTTTGTTCATCGGACTGAGTTATCTGTATTATTGGAGGAGTATTATGGCAATCAAATCAATAGAAATAACAGGATATCGTTCCATCCCCCATCTTATTCTGGATACTGACAATATTACAGCGTTCATTGGGCGCAATGGGAGTGGAAAATCAAATATCCTTTCAGCCCTGAATTATTTTTTCAGAAATCTTACAGGTGTGTATGATGAAGAGGGAATATTTGATACGGCCAACAGCCTACGCAATGAAATCTGTATAAAGATTACATATGACTTAAGACAAATACTTAAAATTGTACAGCATAATCTTAAGTCTGCCGCCGGGGAGGAAGAGGAAGGAAGAAGAGAGTATGAGACGTACTATCAGAAAATCCGAGCCATGGCCCGTAATGATGAAATCGTTGTACGGCTGGTCAGAAGGAAGATGAAAGCGGTTGAATGGAATATAGATTATAATGCACGGCAGATTATAGCAGCAGTGTTTCCGGTCTATTTTATCGATGCCAGAAAGATCGTACTGACTGATTGGACAAATCTTTGGGAGTTGATAGGGGATTTTGTTAAACTGAAAACTGAAAAGTCTCAGGAAATTCGCAAAGAGATTCGGAATAGAGTGGAAAGTGATTTTACAACAGCAAAAAAATTGGAAAAGCTTGAACAGATCTTTGAAGAGCAGCAAGTAAACATCAGAAGTCTCACGTCAAAACAGATGGGGAAAATACTGGCAGAAATCGCTCTTGGCGGGCAGATGTTTCAATATGCAGAACGGAATCTTCAGGAGTATTCAAACGGGACAAATGCATATAATTACACAAACCTGATGATTGCTATTTTGGGACAAATGAAACAGTATAAGCTGAAAGAACCTGTCATTATATTGGACGAACCGGAGATAAGCCTTCATCAGGTAATGGTAGACAGGCTAATGGAAAACATGTTTGCCATGTCCGGCAGGATTCAGTTTTTTGTCTCCACACATTCGCCACGTTGTATGAAAATGCTGCTGGAAAGAGAAGAAAGGGATTACAGTATTTATCATGTGACTTTGAGTGAAAAGTACACGCGGACTGCAAAAGTAAAAAATCTTGCAGAAGAGGAGTCACGGGAACGGGCCATTGTTACAGAAACGTATGCAAACAGTTGTTTTGCCAAAATGGTGGTAAGCGTAGAAGGCGAAACAGAACTGGAAGTATTAAAAAACAAATATCTCAGACAGATATTCCCTGCTCTCAAAGAGCCGGAGTTTGTATTGGGAATGAGCAATAGTGTGATTCAGAATCTCGCATCGCCGGGAAGCAGAAACTATCAGGTACCCATACTTTCGGTAATCGATATGGACAAGGTACTGGAGAAGCGGCAGGGGAAAAACAGGTTTCAGTTTAAAAAGCTGAAAGATGTTCCAAATGACAGGGAAATTTACTGGTATGGTAAAAAAAGAGCAGATACACTTCAGGTAAGAAGAAGAATTCAGAGCATGTGTGAAAAATGTAATTTTACTTTTCAGTATCCGCTGTACAGCTGTCAGGATCAAAATTTCAGGTGTCTGCGGGAACTTATTAAAACGTATTACAGAAATTATGATATGTTTATCTGGGATACCACAATCGAAGGCGCGTTGATAACGAGCAAGAATTGTATACAGTTTATTAGCTGTATGGGTAAATATATAAAAGATAAAGTAAAGCCAGCTATCTGGAATGATATATATACATATCTGCAGAAATATGACCGAGAACCAAATATTAAATTGAATTATCTGCGAATGATTTTTTCCGGAAAAAGCGATTATCTGCTTACAAAAAAGCAGCTGAAAAAAGAAAATAAAAAAATCAATGATGATATATGGGATACCCTGTATAAAATTCCTAAGACAGGAAATTGGGTCGGTTTTTGGCTGGAATTGTATTTTCTGGGTCTGGCCGGACTCGATAGTTCTGATGAAATGCGGTTTCGAAAATTCTGCAACTGGCTGGAAAAAGAAGAGAATCAAAGAAAAACCATTAGAAAGTTCAAAAATGATTTTGTCGAATTACATGCTCTTATAGAAAAAATACAGATGACTTTGGCTTAAAAAGGTGATAAACTTAAATTTGAGCAGGCAGAAAATTTACATATCATATATGTAAGCCATAAGATGGCATGGGAATGCTGTTAAAACTATGGTGACAGGATACTTTTGATTTAAATTTTAACCGGCTGAGAAATATATCCATGATTTTCCTTATTTATCCTGGATTAATCCCTTTTCGGAATCTTCAAGTGAGTGCCTGCTCTTTTTATAGGATTTTGACGAGAATTCTTCTGCTTAAAAGTATCATGAAAAACGTGGAAGACTTGTCATTGAGGAATGTTTATGAAGATATATACAGAAGAATTTTTAAGAGACGGAATACTTGAAATACAAGAACAGCCTTTTGAAAAACTGTTGGTGGAAAAGAATAAATGGTACAAGTGTTTTGAAATATCAAAAAAAGACGGAAAAAGAGAAATCTGTGCGTTGTCAGATGAGGAAAGCGGGCAGAAAGTAAAGAGACTGCAGAAAAATCTGTTGCACCGCTTTCTGCGGAAAATCCCGATTGCTGTCTGCGCAAAAGGGTTTGTAAAAGAGGAAAGCTATCAGAGTTTCCTTGAACCGCATATAGGCAGCAAGTATTTTATGAGGTTAGATATCCGTAATTTTTTTAGTTCATTTTCTGAAGATTTGATATGGAAAGGCCTGCATGAGTTCGTAGAGAATGCAGAAGCGTTGGATATGATTTGCGAGTTGTGCACATGGGAGAATACTCTGCCTCAGGGAGCAGTTACTTCACCGGCACTTTCCAATATATTGTTCAGAAGAGCTGATCAGAGGATTTTAAAATATTGTCAGACAATCACAGAGCGCTGTAGTAAGAACAGATATAGGCCGGAAGCTGCCGGGAACGAAAATACTTTGTATTATACGAGATATGCTGATGATATGTTGTTTAGTTCGGATTTCTTTGATTTTTCAAAGGAAGAGTATTTTATGAAAATGATTAGCAGAATCCTGAAAGATTACGGATTTGAATTAAACCGTGATAAGACGGTCATTAGTGAAGATCAGATTGTTTTAAATGGGTATGTGGTTGGAAATGCAGTCTGGCTGTCAAGGAGAAAAATGCGGGATCTGAAAAGGATTCTTTATTTTTTTAGGAATAAGAATCATGAACTTTACAGAATTGATAAATTAAAAGTAAAAAAAACAATTGAGTCATTAAAGGAGCTGAATTGTTTTATGGAAAAAAACAATTCGGAAAGAAACAATTTTGCCAATAGCCTGGAGCTGATAAATTATCTGGCGGGATGCAGATCGTGGCTGATCGCAATTTTACAAATGAGGACAGAGGATAATAGGACACGGAGAAATCTAGGGAAAACTAAGGTAAGGATTGAAATGCTTTTAAGTGAATTGAGCAGATGTGAAGAGGAAAAACAGAGATGGGCGGAGAGAGGATAGAAAAATACTGGGCAGCAGAGATGCGTTCTGCCATAGAAAAATATCGTCAGTTTGAGATACTGATTCCGGCAGCTTCAGGAGAAGGGGCTGGTCACAGGGGAGAAGACGGCAGATATATTGAAAGTATATTAAAAACGACACTGAAGAAGTTTTTACCCGATGGTTTAGATATATTAACCGGTTTTATCCTGCGTGCAGGCGTAAAAAGCCCAGATTCGGGAAAGAAGAGACGACGGGATGAAGATGAACATTCCACACAGCTGGATTTGATCGTTTATGACACAGAACATATGCCTGTGTATCAGCGGTTTGGGGATACAGCGGTAGTTCCTCCGGAAGGGGTTATTGCTGTGATTTCAGTTAAGAAGCACTTATATCGGAGAGAACTGAAACATGAATTTGAAGCTTTGAAAAACGTGGCGGAATTGTGTACTCAGAAAAACAAGAAAGGTCCTTTTATCGGTCTTGTGGGTATGGACGATAAAATAAGAACAGACCATCCTGAAGAATCTTTTGAAATAGTTATAGAGTCTATTAAAGAGAGCCAAATCGAAAAGTGCATATCCTATGAGGAAATGCCTGGATTTGTAGGGGCACTGAAAAGCTGGTCTATTCATAAAGCACATAGGAAGGATAAAAATCAGGCTGACTATCTTTTATATGTACACAGTGATGGAGAGGAACACCTGGGAATACAGTTTTTATTAAAAGGTATTCTTGATGTTTATTTTAGTGAGGGAAGAGGACATGGAAATGAACCGGGTATGTTTTCTTTTCCGGGCAATAGGAAGATGGATGCGGCAATAAAGAGTATTTCCTACCAAAAAGAGAAAGCGGGACGTTATGGATAATGAATTAACGGATAGAATATATATGGAAAAAGTCTCTGTATATATAATGCAAGACATTTACCATAGCCAATGTCATCCGGCAGATCCCAAAACCGGCCCTCATCATCGCCTGCAATAAAATCCTCACAGCCCAGTTTTGCGGCGAGTTTAAGGGGGCCATAATTTCACTATTGCAATTTAGATGCAATCATATCTATACACGCCCATCCGGAACATAGGTTCGTATCCTGTTCTGCTAGGTGACAAGACATCGTTCTGCGAATCTGTAATAACAACGGCTGTGTCAATTGGGCTTACTGTAATCATATTTAACCTCCAGATTAATTAATATACCATCATCTAATTATTCCCTGCGATAAGATATTTTATCCATAGGGCGGGGCGGACAGCAGTATGCAGATCGTTATATTGGTATGCAAAAAAACGAAAAAGAACAAATGTTCCGCTTTTGCCTATACATTTTTATATGCCTATGTTATAATTTTTAGTGACATTAAAGAATACTATTTCCACCAGGTATTATCTGGTGTTACGACGTATCCAAAAACAGGTTTTGGTGACCTTTATTCGTAAAATGGAAAAAGTTCGCCTATAGACCACGGTACTGAATACTCTGTTTTACGAATTTTTGGTCTATAGGCGAACTTTTTGTTGGGTCACCACGGAGGTAAACATACATTATGGAGTTCAAATTACACTCAGAATACCAGCCCACCGGCGACCAGCCGCAGGCCATCGAAGCCCTCGTGAAAGGCTTCCGGGAAGGCAACCAATGCCAGACTTTACTAGGGGTTACGGGGTCTGGAAAGACTTTTACCATGGCCAATGTCATCCAGCAGATCCAGAAGCCGACCCTTATCATTGCCCACAATAAAACCCTGGCTGCACAGCTCTACGGCGAGTTTAAAGAGTTCTTCCCCGAGAACGCAGTAGAATACTTTGTGTCCTACTACGACTACTACCAACCCGAAGCCTATGTCCCCTCATCCGACACCTATATCGCCAAAGACTCATCCATCAACGACGAGATAGACAAACTTCGTCTCTCCGCCACCTCCTCCCTGAGTGAGCGGAAGGATGTCATCATCATCTCCAGTGTATCCTGCATCTACGGTATCGGAAGCCCGAAGGATTACCAGAACATGATCATCTCGCTCCGACCGGGTATGGAGAAAGACCGTGACGATGTGGTGAGAGAGCTGATCGATATCCAGTATGACAGGAATGACATGGATTTTCACCGCGGTACGTTTCGTGTGCGCGGGGATGTTCTTGAAATCTTTCCGGCGGATTATACAGATATGGCAGTGCGGGTGGAGTTTTTCGGGGATGAGATTGACCGGATCACCCAGATTGACACCCTGACCGGTGAAATAAAATCTCAGCTCAATCACATTGCTATTTTCCCGGCCTCCCACTATGTAGTGCCCATTGAGCAGATACGGAAGGCGGCTGTTGGCATCGAGGAGGAGCTGAAGGAGCGTGTAGAATACTTCCGCAGTGAGGATAAGCTGCTGGAAGCCCAGAGGATTTCAGAGCGGACTAACTTTGACATTGAGATGCTCAAGGAGACAGGATTCTGTTCCGGAATCGAGAACTATTCCCGTCATCTTTCCGGGCTGGAACCCGGGGAGGCGCCATATACACTGATGGATTATTTCGGGGATGACTATCTGATCATTGTAGATGAATCCCATAAGACCATCCCCCAGATACGTGGTATGTACGCAGGTGACCGCTCCAGAAAGAGCACGCTGGTGGACTACGGATTCCGTCTGCCGTCAGCCCTTGACAACCGTCCTCTGAACTTTGAGGAATTTGAGAGCAAAATAGACCAGATCATGTTCGTATCCGCCACCCCGGGAGATTACGAAGCAAACCATGAACTGCTTCGTGCTGAGCAGATCATCCGTCCCACAGGGCTTCTGGACCCCATGGTGGAAGTGCGGCCTGTGGAAGGACAGATTGATGACCTTGTGGGAGAGGTCAATAAAGAAGTGGAAAAAGGCAATAAGATACTCATAACCACGCTGACAAAACGGATGGCTGAGGATTTGACGGATTATATGAAAGAGTTGGGCATCCGTGTCAAATACCTGCACTCTGATATTGATACCCTGGAACGCACGGAGATCATCCGTGATATGCGTTTGAATGTCTTTGATGTGCTGGTGGGAATCAACCTGCTCCGTGAAGGGCTTGATATTCCGGAGATCACCCTTGTGGCCATTTTGGACGCAGATAAAGAGGGATTCCTGCGTTCCGAGACATCCCTGATCCAGACCATCGGCCGTGCAGCCCGTAACTCAGACGGACGTGTTATTATGTACGGGGATACCATAACAGACTCCATGCGTCTTGCCATTGACGAGACCATGCGCCGCCGTAAGCTGCAGCAGGAGTACAACGAGGCCCACGGCATCACACCGCAGACCATCAAAAAAGCAGTCCGTGACCTTATCAGTATCTCCAAGAGTGTAGCCGAGACGGAGAAGAAACTGATAAAGGACCCGGAATCCATGAACAAAAAGGAACTGCAGAAGCTGATAAAGGACGTGGAGAAACAGATGCGGGCAGCAGCAGCGGATCTGAATTTCGAGATGGCAGCAGAGCTGCGTGACAAGATGATAGAGCTGAGAAAAAATCTGGAAGAGATATCAGAGAATTAAATCTTCACAAGCTAATCTTCACAAGCCCAAGCATAGATGAGCGGCGGAGGCAAAGTCCCTTACGGGGTATTTTACTCCGCCGTTATTTTGCCGAAAAAAGCTCTCCGGAAATATCTTTCTGGAAATATCTCTCAGGAACGAAATAAAATTCTTGTAAATTTATTCAGAATCATGTAATATTACTCATGGACTGCCCATAAAAAGGGCAGAAATACAGGACCATGGCCGCTTTCAGATAACCGGTCACGGCCCTTTCTGCGTGAAAATATTATATATTGGGAGGAAACCTATGAATTACGGTATTTTAAGTTTACTGCCGCCCATCATAGCTGTTATCCTGGCGATCAAGAGCCGAAATGTGATTCTTTCCCTTTTCTGCGGAGGACTTACAGGTGTATTGATATTCAGCCACGGTAACCCGTTCTTAGCGGTAAAATCTATGATCGGTGATTATTTATTCGTACAGCTTACAGACAGCTATAATGCGGGTGTTATCGTACTGGTGGTGTTCATCGGCGGATTTATCAAGCTGATGGAAAAGTCAGGAGGCGCGCAGGCTTTCGGGCAGAGCGCATACCGCTATGTTAACACCAAGTTAAAGGCACAGCTCTGCGCATGGGCAGGCGGGATCATTATCTTCTTTTCCGACCTGGGAACCCCGCTTCTGGTGGGACCTGTGTTCCGGCCTTTGTTTGACAAGCTGAAAATCTCCAGGGAAAAACTGGCCTGGATTTTGGACTCCACCTCATCTCCGGTGGCTATTTTGATTCCGTTTATCGGCTGGGGTGTGTATATTATGGGACTCATCCAGTCAGAGTTTGACAATCTGGGCGTAAAGGCATCAGATTACACTACCTTTGTGCAGGCCATTCCGTTTCAGATTTATGCCATTCTGGCAATTATCATGATTCCGCTGATTGCATTTACAAAGATCGATTTTTTCCAGATGAAAAAAGCGGAGCAAAAGGCAGAGAAAGAAAAGGCAGATTATAACTTTACAGAGCATGAGGAGGAAAAAGAAAACACCGGGGTATACTCCAAAAAGAACGCAAAACCGATCATGGTGATCCTTCCCATCATAGTTGTATTTGTCACTTTGTTTGCCACGCTGGCACCGCTGGGATTTCCGTTTAAGAAGGTGGACGGCAACGAGTTCAGGGTTGCACTTACTATGGGATACTTTTTCGGGGCGCTGGTTCTGATCCTAATGATCTGTCTTTTCAAAGTCATGAATTTCGGCGAGACATTCAAGGTGTATGTGGGCGGTATGAAAGGGATGACGGATGTGGCAATCACCCTGATTCTTGCCTGGTCCCTGGGGAGCATGATCAGTGAACTGGGCACGGCGCAGTTTATTGTGGATGTGCTGAAATCCATGAGCTTTTCCGCGGCACTGGTTCCTGCGGCAATCTTTCTGTTCGGTGCATTCGTGTCCTTTTCCACAGGAAGTTCATGGGGAACCTTTGCGATCATGATGCCTCTTGCCATACCAATGGCGCAGGCATTCTCCATTCCGTTTGCCATTGCCGTAGGCGCGGTTTTATCCGGAGGACTGTTCGGAGACCACTGCTCGCCAATCTCTGACACCACGATCCTGTCCTCCACAGGTGCGGAATGTGATCTGGTCGAACATGTGAGGACCCAGCTGCCCTATGCGCTTGTGAACGGTGTGATCGCTCTTATTGCGTTTATCATTGCAGGGGCGACCAAGAGCGCTGTATCATTGGGATTTGCAGTTGTGGCTCTGATCGTTGTGGTATTTGTGATCAATAAAGTATTTAATAAAAAAGCAGCAGCATAAAAATGGCTGGCGCACCGGATATTACGGGACGCCGGCCATTTTTATATAAAAGATAATAACAGCAGGCGGCCGTGCTTTGGAAATGAGGTCTGGAAGAAATTAAGAATGTGTTGAAACATTTCCGGCGATCCTTAGGTCTAATAAGCAGAAACATGAAAAACATGTGGAAACGTACGTACGGAAGAAAGGAACCTGATATGAATAATCTGATCAAAAAAGCAAAGGAGAGGGATGCGGACGCATTCACGGAGCTGATGCAGTCTCAGATGCAGAACATGTACAAAGCTGCGCGTTCTCTGCTTTCCAACGAGGAGGACGCGGCAGACGCCATCTCTGAAACAATCCTCACCTGCTGGGAGAAAATAGACCGGCTCAGGGAAGATAGGTATTTCCGTACCTGGATGACCAGAATACTGATCAACAAATGCAATGACATAAGGAAGAAAAAAGAGAACCTTTTCTTCACAGACGAGATGCCTGAGGTGGAAGTAAAAGAGGAGGGCTACGGCAATCTGGAATGGAATGAGGCGCTTGATATGCTGGATGGGAAGTACAGAACTGTGATCATCCTGTACTATGTGGAAGGCTTTAAAATGTCAGAGATCGCTGAGATCCTGGAGATACCGGAGGCAACTGTCCGGACCAGGATTGCCAGGGCCAGAAAGAAGATGTCAGAGGAGTATTATCCGAAGGCAGAGAGGAGGAAATTGATATGAGCATGAAAGAAGAGGAGATGATAGAGAAACTCAGGAAAGAGGTAGAGATTCCTGATAAAGTCCGGCAGAAAGCCAATGAAGCCTTTGCTTCTATAAAAAAGGACGCTGGGGCAGGAGCGGCAGAGGAAAGAGCAGCAGAAAGAAGAACAGGGGGCAGAATGCCGGGGAAAAAGCTTTGGATTCTGGCTGCGGCAGCCATTCTTGCCTTCGGTACGGTTACCGCGGGCGCAGCAGCTTATATGAAGTGGAGCAAAAGCCTTTCCGACGGAATGGCAGTGGAGGAGGAGCAGAAGCGTGAACTGGAAGATGCCCATATGGCAGCTCCCATTGATCAGTCTGTGACGGACCAGGGGGTTACGGTTACGATGGTACAGACAATTGTGGATCAGCATTTTCTGCGCATCTCTTTAAAGGTGGAGGGGTATGAACCGCCGCAGGGAGAACAGCCTGATTTCGGCCGGACATTGATTACCATTGATGGGAAAAATATAGATGATGCAGAAAATGAGGAGGATTATGTAAACCTCTCATCTTATTTTTTTGATAACATTGTACAGAGTCCTGAGGATGGGAAGGCAGTGAATCTGGATGGAACGCCCTTTACGGAAGACCAGGAGATTTCTTATGTGCTGGAAGACGGCAGTATGGAATACAATATCATTCTTTTTAACGCAGAGAGTGAAGATTATTTTATGGAAAAACCCATCCATCTGGAGCTGACAGGACTCGGTGGTCTGTATCTGGATGGATACAGACCAAATATCGAAGGGACCTGGAGCTTTGACTGGAACCTGGAAAGGTCTGACATGGTAAGAATATGCAGCCCGGGCACAGCTCTGGGGGACACCGGTGCCGTGGTGGAAAAGATAGAGATATCACCGATTTCTGCCCAGGTGGCATACCGGTTTCCGAGAACCAAGACGAAAGAAAAGGGGTATAATGACTCCGGGGAAGAGATTGATGTGGAGTTAACAGAAGATCCGCCGGAGCTGAAAGGTGTAAAGATGAAAGACGGCACCATATATTCCTATTTATACGGCGGGCCGGGCAGACGTGGATTTTCCTCAGATGAGGGGGAAGAATATGTCCACACATTCGGACTCAACAGGGTACTGGATACTGACCGGATCGAGAGCTTTTTATTTCTTAAATCCATTCCGGAGGACGGAGCGCCACTGACAGAGGAAAACTATTATATAGTCCCTGCCAAATAAAGGACAGCGGGAAGAAATTACTGATATTATAATAAAACAGAGGGAATGCTGTTAATATTGAACGGCTCCCCTCTGTTTTTTTTGCGTCCCTTTTCTTTCCTATTATTGCGGATTCTGAAACTTTCTAAAAAAAATATAAAGCCCTTGACAAATAAACACGCTGGTGCTATCTTAAGAACATAGATGTTAGCACTCCACACAAACGAGTGCTAACAACACCGGAAACAGCATCCGGGGCCATCAATGCGGAAGCAGAAAGGAGATTATAATGGACAGTGAACTGGATGAGCGTAAGAAAAAGATATTAAAAGCCATTATCCAGACGTATCTGGAAACCGGCGAACCGGTTGGATCGAGAACGATTTCAAAATACACTGACCTGAATCTCAGCTCTGCAACCATCCGGAACGAAATGTCAGACCTGGAGGAACTGGGGTACATTTTACAGCCCCACACTTCAGCAGGACGGATTCCCTCAGACGCGGGCTATCGTCTCTATGTGGATGAGCTGATGCGGGAGAAGGAACAGGAAGTTTCGGAGATCAAGGAACTGATGATTGAGAGGACCGACAAAATGGAGAAGGTGCTCAAACAGGTGGTGAAGGTTCTTGCATCCAACACTAACTATGCGACCATGATTACCGGCCCGACCTATCACAGGAACAAATTAAAATTCATCCAGCTTTCCAAAGTGGCTGAGATGCAGCTTCTGGCAGTTCTGGTGATTGAAGGAAATATAGTGAAGAATCACATGATAACCCTTCAGGAGCCTATGGATGATGACACAGTGCTGAAGCTGAACCTGCTTCTTAATACCCAGCTAAACGGCCTCACCATTGAGGAGATCAATCTGGGTATGATCACTAAGATGAAAGAACAGGCAGGTATCCACAGCGCGGTTGTGGGAAGCGTCATTGACGCGGTGGCCAATGCCATTGCGGTGGATGATGATGAGGTGGAGATATACACCAGCGGAACAACGAATATTTTCAAATATCCGGAGCTGGCAGACACCTCCAAGGCCAGTGAACTGATTTCCGCTTTTGAAGAAAAGCAGGAGCTGGTGGATCTGGTAAAGGATACTATGAATTCCGAAGAGAATACCGGCATTCAGGTATACATTGGAAATGAAACCCCTGTTAAAACTATGAAAGACTGCAGCGTTGTGACAGCCACATACGATTTGGGAGACGGTATGCAGGGAACCATCGGTATTATAGGCCCAAAGCGTATGGATTACGAGAATGTTGTGAACAATTTGAAGACGCTGAAGACGCAGTTGGACAATATATTTAAGAAAACCTAGAAAGGCGGTACGGATTCGTGTCAGAAGAAAAAGAATTATATGAAGAGATGCAGCCGGATGCGGCTTCTGAAGAGAAGGCAGAAGAAATCTTAGAGGAAGACGACAAGGCTCTGGCAGAGGAGGCCACCTGCGAAGAGGCCGTTGAGGAAGATGACCAGGCTGCTGAGGCAGCAGAAGGCCAGACAGAAGAGCAGGCAAAAGGAAAGACAGCCGAGAAAAAGGGCCTGTTCGGTAAAAAGAAAAAAGATAAAAAAGATGAGAAGATAGAAGAGCTCACCGATATGGTAAAGCGCCAGATGGCAGAGTTCGACAACTTCAGAAAGCGTACGGAGAAGGAAAAAGCTTCCATGTATGAGATCGGTGCGCGTGAAGTGATCGATAAGATCCTTCCGGTGGTTGACAACTTTGAAAGAGGTTTGGCTGCAGTTCCCGAAAATGAAAAGGAAAGCCCTTTTGCGGACGGCATGACAAAGATATACAAGCAGATGATGACCGTTTTTGAAGAGATTGGCGTAAAGGCCATCGAAGCAGTAGGGCAGGAATTTAATCCGGATTACCACAATGCAGTGATGCATGTGGAGGATGAAGAAGCCGGTGAGAATATAGTTGTAGAAGAGTTTCAGAAAGGTTACCTTTACAAAGACCACGTAGTGAGACACAGCATGGTGAAGGTTGCCAATTAGTTTTAGATGGTGCGCCGGAGGCGCAACCCAAATTCTCCGGCGGGACAGCCCGCTCGGATTATATCTCATAGATGAAACGCTCTGGCGGAGCGTTAAACCGCTTAGAACAGGAAAAGTAATTGATTTTAAATTCAGGAGGAATTTATCATGGGTAAAATTATAGGTATTGACTTAGGTACAACAAACAGTTGTGTAGGTGTTATGGAAGGCGGTCAGCCGGTAGTTATCGCCAATGCAGAAGGCGCAAGAACAACACCGTCCGTAGTTGCTTTTACAAAATCAGGAGAAAGACTGGTAGGTGAGCCGGCAAAACGTCAGGCCGTTACCAATGCAGATAAAACAATCTCTTCCATTAAGAGACATATGGGAACGGATTACAGAGTGGCAATTGACGACAAAAAATATTCTCCGCAGGAAATTTCTGCAATGATCCTTCAGAAACTGAAAAGTGATGCAGAGAACTACCTGGGCGAGAAAGTAACAGAGGCAGTTATCACAGTTCCCGCTTACTTCAACGATGCTCAGCGTCAGGCAACAAAAGACGCAGGTAAGATCGCAGGCCTGGAAGTAAAACGTATCATCAACGAGCCTACAGCAGCAGCACTTGCTTACGGCCTGGACAATGAAAAAGAGCAGAAGATCATGGTATACGACTTAGGCGGCGGTACTTTCGATGTTTCCATCATTGAGATCGGTGACGGTGTGATCGAAGTATTATCCACAGCAGGCGACAACCGTCTGGGCGGCGATGACTTTGACCAGAAAGTTGCAGATTACATGATCGCTGAATTCAAAAAAGCCGAAGGTGTAGACCTTTCCGCAGACAAAATGGCAATGCAGAGAATCAAAGAGGCTGCCGAGAAAGCGAAAAAAGAACTTTCTTCCGCAACCACAACCAACATTAACCTGCCGTTCATCAGCATGAACAGCAACGGACCTCTGCACTTTGATATGAACCTGACAAGAGCCAAATTCGATGAGCTGACACATGACCTGGTAGAGAGAACAGCAGAGCCGGTTCGCCGCGCACTGTCTGATGCAGGACTGAACTCTTCCGAACTGGGCCAGGTACTGTTAGTAGGTGGTTCCACACGTATCCCGGCTGTACAGGACAAAGTAAAACAGCTTACAGGCAAAGAGCCGAGCAAGACTCTGAACCCGGATGAGTGTGTAGCTCTGGGTGCTTCCGTACAGGGTGGTAAGCTGGCAGGCGATGCAGGCGCAGGCGATATCCTTCTTCTGGATGTTACTCCGCTGTCTCTGTCCATTGAGACCATGGGCGGTATCGCAACAAGGCTGATTGAAAGAAATACAACGATTCCTACCAAGAAGAGCCAGATCTTCTCCACAGCAGCCGACAACCAGACAGCAGTGGATATCAACGTGGTACAGGGTGAGAGACAGTTTGCAAGAGACAACAAATCCCTCGGACAGTTCCGTCTGGACGGAATTCCGCCTGCAAGAAGAGGTGTTCCGCAGATCGAGGTTACCTTTGATATTGATGCCAACGGTATCGTAAATGTATCTGCAAAAGACCTGGGAACAGGCAAAGAACAGCACATCACCATCACAGCTGGCTCCAACATGTCCGATGATGATATTGATAAAGCAGTAAGAGAAGCTGCTGAGTACGAAGCACAGGATAAGAAGAGAAAAGAAGCTGTAGACACCAAGAATGATGCTGATGCTATGGTATTCCAGACAGAGAAAGCTCTGGAAGAGGCAGGCGACAAGCTGGATGCCAATGACAAGACTGCCGTAGAAGCAGATCTGAACGCATTAAAAGAACTGTTAAACAGCTGTGCAAATACAGACGAGATCACAGATGCTCAGGTGGCTGACATCAAGGCCGGCAAAGACAAACTGATGGAGAGCGCACAGAAACTCTTCGCCAAGATGTATGAGCAGGCACAGGCTTCCCAGGGAACACAGGCAGGTCCGGGCCCGGACGCAGGCACTCAGGGAGGAAATGAAGCATACGGTGATGATGTGGTTGACGGAGACTACAGAGAAGTATAAAATAGCTTTGTCAGTAAATGACTTGGATGGCATGGGGTGTTTACAGCACTCCATGCCTGACTGTATGTTTAGAAAGGAATAAGACCAATGGCAGATAAAAGAGATTACTATGAAGTCTTAGGCGTGGACAAAGGCGCTGACGACGCCACTATCAAAAGCGCATACCGTAAGCTGGCAAAGAAGTACCATCCTGATGTAAACCCCGGAGACAAAGAAGCGGAGAAGAAATTCAAGGAGGCTACAGAGGCCTACGGCGTTTTGAGTGACCCGGATAAGAGAAGACAGTATGACCAGTTCGGCCATGCGGCCTTTGAAAACGGAGGTGCCGGCGGAGCAGGAGGCTTTGGAGGCTTCGGCGGTTTTGACGGCGCCGATATGGGTGATATTTTCGGCGATATTTTCGGCGATCTATTTGGCGGCGGCGGAAGAAGAAGAGCCAACAACGGCCCTATGAAGGGTGCCAATGTAAGGGCGTCCGTCCGCATTACCTTTGAAGAAGCAGTCTTTGGCTGTGAAAAAGAGCTGGATCTGAACCTGAAGGAGACCTGTAATACCTGTCACGGAACGGGTGCGAAGCCGGGAACTTCCCCGGAAACCTGTCCGAAATGCCACGGGGAAGGCCAGGTGGTATATACCCAGCAGTCCATGTTCGGTATGGTGAGAAATGTACAGACCTGTCCGGAGTGTCACGGTACCGGTAAGGTGATCAAGGACAAATGTACAGACTGCCGCGGAACCGGATACGTGAACCAGAGAAAGAAAATCCAGGTTTCTGTACCGGCAGGTATTGACAATGGACAGAGTATCCGTATCAGAGATAAGGGAGAACCGGGAACAAACGGCGGGCCGAGAGGAGACCTGCTGGTTGAGGTTGTTGTTGCCCGCCATCCCATTTTCCAGAGGCAGGATATGAACATATTCTCAACAGCGCCCATTACATTTGCGCAGGCTGCCCTCGGCGGCGAGGTGCGCATCAGCACAGTGGACGGAGATGTAATGTATGATGTGAAGCCGGGTACCCAGACAGACACAAAAGTGCGTCTGAAAGGCAAAGGTGTGCCGTCTCTCAGAAATAAGAGCGTGCGCGGCGACCACTATGTGACACTGGTGGTTCAGGTGCCTACCAAACTGAATGAGGATGCCAAGGAGGCTCTCAGAAAATTCGATGAGGCCTGCGGCAACCGCCCGTCCGGCAGCACAGAGAAAAAGAAAAAGGGCTTTATGGACAAACTGAAAGAGACCTTTGAGGACTGATTCGCCTGAAATCAGCCATATCAGGAGATTGTCGGGGAGAATGTACAAATTTTCCCTCCGGCAGTCTCTTTTTTTAGATGTGGGGATATGATACAATGGATTTATCAGAGAATAAGAAAGTTTAAGGTTGTTGCGATGGAGAAAATAGAGATAGATAAGAACAGCGGAACACCGCTGTATCTTCAGCTTGCCCGGCAGTTGGAGCAGCAGGCAGCGGATGGCATCCTGGTTCCGGGGGAACGGCTTCTCTCAGAGGTCAGAATGGCCGAGGTTTCCGGTTTGTCCGTGGGTACGGTGAAAAAAGCATATACCTGGCTGCAGGACAGAGGGGTTGTGCAGAAGATCCGCGGCGGAGGTGCCTATGTGCAGAAAAAGCAGCCGGAAAACGGGCAGAGCAGGGGGAAAAGTCCTTCGGATATCGTGGAGGAAATGTTTTCAAAAGTGTCGTCCAGCGGTCTGCCCATGAACCGGGTGTTTCTGCTGGCACAGCAGGAACTGGTCAGCCATTTTCAGGAAAAACAGAAAATCTGTGCAGCACTGGTGGAGTGCAATATTGAGATCCTGCATTCCATTGCACCCGTGGTGGAATCCATCCCCAATCTGACGGTGGAAACCTATGTGCTGGAGGAACTGCTCTCAGGGAGCAGAGTGATCAGTTCCAGGTGTGATCTGGCCTTTATCTCCCAGAGCCATTACCAGGAGTTCATAGGGTATGCGGATGCTCTGGGGATCCCCACTGAGACCTTTGCGCTGGTGGAGAGCAGAGAGACCATAGCACGTCTGGCCACCATACCGGAAGACCAGCCCATCTGCATTTTGTACAGGAGCGCTACATTTTTGAAGAATGCAAGGAGGACCCTGCAGCATCTGGGCAAGACAAATGAACAGATCTGTGCCAGTGAGGAAGAGATGAGTGAGGCCATTGACAACTGCTGCCGGCAGGGAATGCCCCTGATCATTTCTCCCGATTACATAGAGTATGCAAGTGCGTGGACACTGCAGGTGGTGGCAAGGGCAAGGAAAAGCAGGAGCAGGATCATTCCCATGGAATATGAGATTGACCAGGGTTCCTGGATGCACATGGTGGAAGTGGTAGGCAAGATGGACAGACAGAAGGGAAATGGCGAAATATGAGCTGGACATTAGAAGAGAACGGAAAGATACCTGTATATCTTCAGATCGCGCAGAAGTTAATGGCAGAGATAGAGAACGGTACCTTGAAAGAGGGGGAGCGGCTTATGCCGGAGCGGAAGCTGAGCGAGAATCTGCATGTGGCCCGCAACACGGTGAAGCAGGCATATGAGGAATTGTGCAGGGAAGGCTATGCATCCACGAAAAAAGGCAGCGGTACTTATGTGGACACCAGCCGAAGAGCTGATATGGACGAAAAAGTATGCGGGGTGATCGATGATGCCATAGAAAAGCTGGCATCCATGGGCAAAAGCCAGAAAGAGATTGAGCGTATGTTCATGGAAAGCGCCTGGAGGCATGTCCCGGACAGAGAGAGGCTGAAGCTTGCCTGGATAGACTGCAGCGAGGAATTTCTGCAGGATACAGCCCGGGAGATTGCAGACTTCTGCAATGTCCATGCGGACGCGTATCTCATAGATGAAATCAGGGAAAAGCCCGGCATATTAAACAGAGAAAAATACGACCTGTTCGCCACCACCATCAACCATCATGATGAGGTCTGGGCAACCGTGAAGCATGTGGTGGAAGGCGGAGACAGGATACCGGTGGAGAAGGTGGTCCTGTCCGTATCCAATGAGACCATCAGCAATATTGCCAAGCTGCAGGGGGAAAAGCCCATTGCCGTTATTTACGGAAGTGAGTGGTACCGTTTCAGCGTGGAATGCTTCCTGAAGGAATTCGGTGTGGTCAGCCCTTATGCCTACATACCTGTAAAAAGCGGTATTTACGAACTGGAACGCAAAAACGACCGGTACCAGGCAGTCATTTTGCCGCAGAACCTCTCCTACAAAGACGGGCTTATAAGGGAGATACAGCTTTTGTGCGGAAAAAAGGGTATCAGCAGTTTTCCTTTCCACCAGTATGCTGACCAGGGTTCCCTGTTCCATCTGCGGGAGCTGGTGTTCAGAAGATGGCTGGAAGAGGGAATGGCTGCGGAGAATAGCTGAATATTTGACATGATACAGGGATATACAAAAAACAGAACAGAAAGCAAGAGAGAAGGGCAGTGTGCCGGATTATGGCGCGCTGCTTTTTCTATGTCTTCTTTTTTGGAGATTACGGAATATACATGTTGTAGGACATATAAGCGGTTATAAAATAGATTTGGTATAGACTAAAGACTTTATGGAGAATTGGAATATATTAAAAATATAATTGGAATATATTAATTTTATTTAAAATATATTGTGACTGTGAAAAATGCACAAATTAGTGAGCGTAAAATTAACTTTAATGCTGAAATAATAAAAAAATATTGATTATACTTATAAATTGTGCTAGTATCAATATAAGCCAATCGGAAAGGTTGACAAGGTATTACAACAATTAATATATACCAATTAAAGAGAAATGAGGTGCTATTATGTCAACTAACTATCCACATTTATTCAGCCCGTTACGAATCGGAAACGTAACTCTGAAAAACCGTATCGCAACTGCTCCCATGGGATCAGAGCCTAATACATCCGGCTTCTTATCCGAGCAGAACCTTGCCGCATTTGAAAACCGTGCAAAAGGCGGTGCAGCCATTGTCACAAGAGGTGAGACTCTGGTCCACGCCCACACGGGAAGTGCCCATGGAAACCTCTGCAATCTGGACAACGAGGGATTTATGCCATCTCATCTGCAGCTGACAGACAGAATCCATCAGCACAACGCACTGGCAAATATTGAAATTTTACATAGCGGTGCCCGTGCCCATCCCCAGTACACAAACGGGATCATCTACGGACCAAGTGCACAGCCGGGTGTATACGGTGTGGATGTAACACCCATGGACGAAGACATCATGAATGAGATCGCAGATGCCTTTGCACATGGCGCTTATGTAGCAAAATTCGGCGGATTTGATATGGTCATGATCCACGGCGGCCATGGCTGGCTGCTCAGTGAATTCTTATCCCCGCTGTACAATACAAGAACAGACAAATACGGCGGTTCCATTGAAAACCGCGCCAGATTCCCGCTTATGGTCATTGACCGTATCCGCAAAGCTGTGGGACCGAACTTCCCCATTGAGATCCGTATCTCAGGTGATGAATTCATGGAAGGAGGCTACGGCATAGAGGATGCCATTGAATTTGCGAAAATGCTGGACGGCAAAGTGGACCTGATCCATGTATCCGCCACTTCCTTCCGCGACGTGAACTCCGGATGCCGTATGTTCCCGTCCGCATTTTTGCCGCACGGTGTCAATGTATATCTGGCAGAGGCCATTAAGAAACATGTGAAGACACCCATCGCGACGGTAGGTGCCCTGTCTGATCCGGCAGAGATGGAAGACATCATTGCATCCGGCAAGGCAGACGTGATCTATGTAGGCCGTCAGATCCTGGCAGATCCGGAATTCCCGAACAAGGCAAAAGCAGGACGTTTCGATGAGGTTCGCCCGTGCGTGAGATGTAATCACTGCCTGTCTCTGGATTTCGTTCCGTATGTAGATATGTGCTCCGGTATTTCCCAGTGTGTGGTAAATCCGGAAGTCGGACGTGACTTAAAAGAAGGTATGTACCAGCCAAAACCGCAGCCTAAGAAAGTGCTGGTGATCGGCGGAGGCCCGGGCGGTATGCAGGCAGCCCTGAAAGCGGAAGAGCAGGGACACGAAGTTATTTTGGTTGAGAAAGCGGACCGTCTCGGCGGTATGCTCAACGTGGCTGTCCACGATGTTTCTTTCAAAGAGGATCTTGGAAGTTATCTGCAGTACCTGATTCGCATGGTGGAGAGAAAAGCGATCCAGGTACGCCTGAATACAACTGCAACACCGGAGTTGATCCGGGAGATCGCACCGGATACAGTAGTCTGTGCAGTGGGCGCAGAACCGATCATCCCAAGGATCCCGGGAGTTGACAGAGAAAATGTAGTAAAAGTCACACAGCTTCGCGACCCGGACCTGAAATTCGGAGAGAAAGTCGTTGTGATCGGCGGCGGTCTTGTGGGATGCGAGGAAGGTCTGGCCCTGGCTATGGAAGGAAAGGATGTGACCGTTCTGGAAATGCAGGATAAACTGGCTCCGGACGCACCGATCCTGCATCTGAAAGCCATGATGCTGGAATACGAAAAACGCACAGAGAATTTACATCCGTATACAGAAGTCACAGTTACCTCCATTGAGGATGACGGTGTACACGCAAAAGATAAAGACGGCAAGGAGGTCATCTATCCGGCAGACACGGTTCTGTTGTCTGTGGGCATGAGATCCAAGATCGATGAGGTGGAGAAACTCCGCACAAACGACGCGGAATTTATCACGGTAGGTGACTGTATCAAACCGGGCAAGATTCTGCAGGCAGTAAGCGGCGGATATTTTGCAGGAAAATACGCATAACGGCAGGACATAGACATAACCTCTTCTCTAATGCACTGTCTCCCGGGGAATGCAGATTCCCCGGGGCGGGCAGTACAGGGGGAGTCTGTGCATCTTTTGGTTTAATCAGATGCAGTTATGTCTATATACAATATTAGCGCATAAAAGAGGAGGGAATATATGTCTGAAGTTGCTTCAACCAAAGAACTAAAGAGGGTATTGGGCAGAAAAGAACTGCTGTCCATTGGTATCGGACAGACGATCGGTTCCGGTATTTTTGCCATGGTAGGTATCGGTATTGCCATGACAGGAAGGTCAGCCAGCATTTCCATGCTGATCGCCGCTATTTTTACTATTTTTACCAATATTCCGTTGATATTTGTAGCAGGTACGGTTCGTCTGAGAGGCGGTTTCTACACACAGCTTGCACTTCTTGGGAATGATGTCAGCGCAGGATTTTTCGTTATCGTTCATATCCTGTCCTGGACGGCACTGGCTATGTACGCGCTTAGCTTTGCGGATTATATGCTGGGCCTGATCCCGGCATTGTCTTCCAACGGCTTTGTACGCCAGTTGATCGCACTCATCGTGCTGACAGTCTTCTATATCACGAACCTGATGGGAATTGAGGGAGCAGCCAAACTGCAGAACGCCATGATGCTGATCATGATTCTGGCCCTGACAGCATTTATCGTGTTCGGTCTGCCCCATGTGACTCCGACTTATTTTGAACAGCCGGAATTCATGACCCACGGTGTGAAATCCATGTTGTCCGCAGGTGCCCTGTTTACCTGGGCCGTAGGCGGAGCGAACGTTGTCATCCATTTGGGCGCGGAGTGTAAGAACCCCACCAAGGATATTCCGTTTGTCATCATTGTAGCTACCTGTATCATCGCTGTATTCTATGCAGGTCTGGTAGTGGTTGCATCCGGCGTTCTTCCGGTAGCGGAAGTTGCCAATCAGCCGCTGACACTGGTATCCGCGGAAGTGCTTCCGTATCCGCTGCATGTATTCTTTATTGTCGGCGGTGCCATGTTCGCACTGTCCACAACCCTGAACTCTGCACTTGGCTGGGTTACAAAACCGATCCTGCAGGCAGCAGTTGACGGATGGTTCCCGCCTAAGGTTGCTACGATCCATAAGAAATACAAAACACCTACAGTCATCCTCACCATGTTCTACCTGGAGTGTGTGATCGTTATCCTGTTCAATGTTCCGATCTCCACGATCGGCAACATGGCAGTTATCTTAAACAACGTATTCTTCGCAATACTGGCGTTTACCTCCTACAATATGGTCAAGAAGATTCCGGATGTGTGGAACAAATCCAGGTTCCATGTAAGCAACGGTGTGCTTCTGTTCTGGGCTGTAATAGGCGGTATCTCCCTGATCCTGCAGACAACACTTCTGTTCAGTGATCTGAAACCGTGGGAGTTTGTTGCCAATGTAGTGGTACTGGTATTTGGTCTTGCATACGCGTTTTTCCGCAAAAGATCCGGAAAAGTCCATATGGAAGTCAGCTACGAGGAAGCATAAGAAGACCCATAAAAAGGTCAGTAAAAAGGCGGAGTTTTGCTTCGCTGTATCAGAAAAACAGAGATGTGATCCTTTTCGGAGGCCGCGTCTCTGTTTTTTTATATTGGCTCTCCGTTTCTTTTATCGTTGCATTCCTCATATTTTTTATATATAATAGGAATATTGGATGTAATTATCAGGACAACAGACAATTACAGCGACAGACAATTACAGCGACAGACAATTATAATGATAACAAAAGCGGAGAGTGTGGAAAAATGAGCGGTCTTGTAGTTATGAAGCAGATGATAATAATATTCGCGTTGATTATGGCAGGGTTTCTGCTGTATAAAAAGCATATCATATCCTCCGCTGCATCCAAAGACATGTCAGCATTGGTATTGAACCTCTGCTCCCCGGCTTTGATCATATCCAGCATGTTCAGTGACCTGAGCACCATATCCAGAAAAGATGTGGGCTTGGTGGCCCTCATAGGCGTTCTCTGTTTTGCATTTCTCATCATACTGGGATATGCTCTGACGAAGATCCTGCGGGTGCCTGTCTCCCAGAAGGAGGCATACATTCTGATGACTGTATTCGGCAACCTTGGGTTTATCGGGCTGCCTGTGGCCTCCGCGGTGCTGGGGCCTAAATCTATGGTGTATGTGATTGTCTTTAACTTTCTGTTCAATGTGGTGATCTTCACCTTTGGTATCATGCTGGTGAAAAAAGGCGTGGAAGGGGTGGAACAGTCCTGGACAGATATTTTCAGCCCCGGCTTTATTGCCTGCATCACAGCCTTTTTTATCTACTGGTTCCATATCAGGATTCCGGCAGATTTGCAGTCACTGGTAAACTACTGCGGCAATGCATGTACGCTTTTGTCATTGCTGGTGATCGGTATGTCCCTGGTGGGAATGAACCTGGGAAGTGTGTTCAGGAACAGGAGGCTTCTGCTTTTCACAGCCATCCGTTTTCTTGCAGTGCCCATAGCCCTGGCCCTGCTTTTGAAACCTCTGCTGCCGGATTATATTATGAGGGCATCCATTGTACTTATGATGTCTCTGCCTGTGGCTAATATGCCCATGATGATGGCCGAGCAGTACGGGAAAGAGACCGCAGCCATATCCGAGGGGATCATTTTGTCCACTGTGCTCTCGGCTGTTACGATCTCCCTGGTATTTTTATTTGTGTAGGCAGGACAAGATTGATTTCACTGGCTGCGATGGCAGCAGGAAAGGAGAATATAATATATGAAATGGAATAAGTTCACACTGAAAACAAAGACCGACGTGGAGGACATCATTATCTCCACACTGGCGGATATCGGCATCCAGGGTGCTGAGATAGAGGATAAACAACCTTTGACAGAGGAGGATAAAAAGCAGATGTTTGTGGACATCCTGCCGGATATGCCCGAGGATGACGGTGTGGCATATCTGAATTTCTATCTGGATGAGGATGAAAATGTAGAGGAAATGCTGGAGAAGGTGAATGCCGAGCTGTCAGAACTCCGCAATTTCGTGGATATCGGTGAGGGTACCATCACCACATCCGAGACAGAGGACAAGGACTGGATCAACAACTGGAAACAGTATTTCAAACAGTTTTACGTGGATGATATTCTGATCATTCCCTCCTGGGAGGAAGTAAAGGAGGAAGACAGGGACCGCATGATCATCCATATTGACCCGGGAACCGCGTTCGGAACGGGCATGCATGAGACGACACAGCTCTGCATCCGCCAGCTTAAGAAATATGTGACATCCGAGACAGAGCTTCTGGATGTGGGGACGGGAAGCGGCATTCTGTCCATTGTGGCCTTAAAGCTGGGAGCAAAACACGCAGTGGGAACTGACCTGGACCCATGTGCAGTACCGGCTGTGGAGGAGAATAAGGAAGTGAATGATATTCCTGCAGCGAGCTTTGACATGATGATCGGAAACATCATTGATGACAAAGCCATTCAGGACAGGGTGGGATATGAGAAATACGATATTGTGGCAGCCAACATTCTGGCAGATGTGCTGGTGCCGCTCACCCCGGTCATTTTGAACCAGCTGAAAAAGGGTGGTATTTATATCACATCAGGTATCATTGATGACAAGGAAGAAACTGTGGTGAAGGCAGTGAAGGATGCTGGCCTTGAGATCCTTGAGGTGACACATCAGGGTGAGTGGGTATCCGTGACTGCCAAAAAGAAATAAGGAGCGTTTTCATGTACCGTTTTTTCGTAGAGCCTTCCCAGGTGGAGGATCACACCATCCGCATCCTGGGCAGTGATGTAAACCATATTAAAAATGTGCTCCGCATGAAAACAGGAGAGGAGATCCTCATAAGCTCAGGGGATGATCTGGAGTATGCCTGCTACATTGAGGAGCTGGGTGACAAGGAAGTCCTGGCGCATGTGATGTATGTGCAGGAGGCAGGATATGAGCTGTCTTCCAGGATTTATCTGTTTCAGGGGCTTCCAAAAGGTGATAAGATGGAGCTGATCATCCAGAAGGCCGTGGAGCTTGGAGTCCATGAGGTGATTCCCGTGGCAACCAGGCGCGCTGTGGTAAAGCTGGATGGAAAAAAAGAAGAAAATAAGATTCGCCGCTGGCAGGCCATTGCCGAGAGCGCGGCAAAGCAGTCAAAACGTATGTATGTGCCGGAAGTCAGACATGTGATGCGTTTTAGCGAAGCCGTAGAGCATGCGAAAGAGCTGGACGTGGTGCTTCTGCCCTACGAACTGGCAAAAGACATGAAAGAGACAAAGAAGATCATTGATCAGATAGAACCGGGCCAGTCCATCGGTATTTTTATCGGACCGGAGGGCGGGTTTGACGAGGAAGAAGTGCGTATGGCGGCAGACATGGGAGCCAGGGCCATCACACTGGGAAAACGAATTCTGCGGACAGAGACAGCAGGGCTTACCGTCCTCTCTGTCCTGATGTTTGCACTGGAGGAATAGAATGGAAGCGTATCTGGACAACTCAGCCACCACAAAATGTTTTGAAGAGGTAAAGGACATTGTGGTGAAAACCATGATGGAGGATTACGGCAACCCATCAGCCATGCATTTAAAAGGCGTGGAAGCGGAACGGTATGTGAAGGAAGCAGCCTCCGCCATTGCCAAAACCCTGAAAGTACAGGAGAAAGAGATTTTCTTCACCTCCGGTGGAACAGAATCGGACAACTGGGCCCTTGTGGGTACTGCGTATGCCAACTGCAGGCAGGGAAAGCACATCATTACCACATCTTTTGAGCACGCGGCAGTCTCTGTCCCTCTGGAATGGCTGAAGGAACAGGGGTATGAGATCACGGTCATTCCGGTGGATGAGAGAGGAAATCTGTCCCTGGAAAAACTGGAGGCAGCAATCCGCCCTGATACGATCCTGGTATCCACCATGTATGTGAATAATGAGATGGGAGCGGTTGTGCCTGTGGAGGCAGCGGCTAAGCTGGTACATGACAGGAACCCGAAGACCGTATATCATGTGGACGCCATACAGGGATACGGAAAGTACAGGATCTATCCGAAGCGTATGGGGATCGATCTGCTCTCTGTGAGCAGCCATAAGATTCATGGGCCGAAGGGCGTAGGATTCCTGTATGTCAGCGAAAAGGTTAAGATCCATCCCATGATCCTGGGAGGCGGGCAGCAGAAGGGCATGCGTTCCGGCACAGACAATGTACCGGGGATTGCGGGCCTTGGCACTGCGGCACGCATGGTCTATGAGAACCATGAGGAAAAAATGGAAAAGCTGAGAGCGCTTAAGACTTATCTGGCAAAGAACCTGTCGGAAATGGAGCGGGTGGTTATCAACGGGCCGCTGCCGAAGGACGGGGCACCTCACATTATAAATGCCAGCTTTCTGGGCGTGAGGAGCGAAGTGCTGCTGCACACCCTGGAGGACAAGGGAATCTATGTATCTGCGGGAAGTGCCTGTTCCAGCCACAAGCGGGCAGCAAGCGCCTCCATGACAGCCATATCCGCCGACCAGGAACGGCGGGAATCGGCCATTCGTTTCAGCCTCAGTGAATTTACCACAAAAGAGGAGCTTGATTATACACTGGAGCAGATCAGAACTGTACTGCCTGTGCTCCGGAAGTATGCAAGGCACTGATAAAGGAAAGGAATAGAATATGTATAAAGCATTTTTAATAAAATATGCGGAGATAGCGATCAAGGGAAAGAACCGCTATATCTTCGAGGACGCTCTGGTGGACCAGATCCGCCACGTGTTAAAGGGCGTGGATGGAGAATTTGACGTGGTGAAGGAGAGGGGCAGGATCTATGTGTTTGCCCGGGGAGAATATGATTATGAGGAGACTGTGGAGGCGCTGAAGCGGGTGTTCGGTATCTTCGGCATCTGTCCTGCTGTTGTGCTTCAGGACCAGGGATACGAGGAGCTGGCGAAGGCCGTTGTATCCTACACACAGGAGGTTTACGGTGATAAGACCATGACCTTTAAGATGGATGTGAGGAGAACGAAAAAGAGTTATCCCATGAATTCCATGGAACTGAATGCGGAGCTGGGCGGAGAGATCCTGGATGCCTGCCCCAATATGAAAGTGGATGTGCACAAACCGGATGTGTTTATCCATGTGGAGATCAGGGATAAGATATATCTGTATTCCCAGGTGATCCCGGGACCCGGCGGCATGCCTGTGGGCACCGGCGGCAGAGCCATGCTTCTTCTGTCCGGCGGCATTGACAGCCCGGTGGCCGGCTATATGATCGCAAAACGCGGTGTAAAGATTGACGCTGTGTATTTCCACGCGCCGCCGTACACCAGCGAACGCGCGAAACAGAAGGTTGTGGACCTGGCTAAACTGGTGGCACGCTACAGCGGCCCCATCCGTCTGCATGTGGTCAATTTCACGGATATTCAGTTATATATTTATGAAAAGTGCCCTCATGAGGAGCTGACCATCATTATGCGCCGCTATATGATGAAGATCGCTGAGGCATTTGCGGAGAAGGACGGCTGTCTGGGACTGATAACCGGAGAGAGCATAGGACAGGTTGCAAGTCAGACCATGCAGAGCCTGGCAGCCACAAATGAAGTGTGCTCCATGCCTGTATTCCGCCCGGTGATCGGATTTGACAAGCAGGAGATCGTGGATGTGGCCCTGAAGATCAACACATATGAGACTTCCATCCTTCCCTATGAGGACTGCTGTACCATTTTCGTGGCCAAACATCCTGTGACAAAGCCGAGCCTGAAGGTCATCAAGCGCTCTGAGGAAAAACTTCAGGAGAAGATAGAAGAGATGATGGAGGAAGCCATCCAAACGGCAGAGACGATCATCTGTGAATAAATAAGCAGAAAAAAAGGACTGCCCCCGGGCAGTCCTGGCTGTTGCTTTGTCGGAATGAATCTCGATTAGTCTACTAAATATGGTTTTAATACAGTTAAGATGTCATCTAAAGCGCCATCAGCTGCATGGATGTTCAAGTCAATAGCTTTGGATAAATCTAAGCTGAAGATACCCATGATGGACTTAGCGTCGATAACGTATCTTCCGGATACTAAATCAAAATCATAATCAAATTTTGTAATTTCATTCACGAATGATTTTACTTTGTCGATAGAATTCAGTGAAATTTTTACTGTTTTCATTGGAAAAATCCTCCCTTACCTATTCCGTTTTTTGCTTCTTACAAGACTTATGTTACCGTTTATGGCAAAAAAAGTCAATATAAAAAAGGGAGAAATAAAATACAAAGAATATGACAACTATTCGTCAAAACGCTTAACGAATTATCACGATAAAGAGGTTTAGAATGAAAAAAAAAGTAGCATTGCACAATTTGGGCTGTAAAGTCAACGCTTACGAGATAGAAGCCATGCAGCAGATGCTGGAACAGGCAGGGTATGAGATCGTGCCTTTTGCGCCCGGGGCGGACATTTATATCATCAATACCTGTACGGTCACCAACATTGCGGATAGGAAATCAAGGCAGATGCTCCACAAGGCCAAGAAGATGAATCCGGATGCCGTGGTGGTGGCAGCAGGCTGCTATGTACAGGCAAAAAAAGATGAGGCACAGATAGACGAGGCCATTGATATTGTGCTGGGAAACAACAAAAAACAGGATCTGCTGGCTGTATTAGAGCAGTATGACAGGGAAAAGGGCCAGGAAAAAGAACTGATAGACTTAAAAGAACCGGTGGAGTATGAGGAACTGAAGCTCTCCTCCACAGGGGAGCACACCAGAGCTTACCTGAAAGTGCAGGACGGATGCAATCAGTTCTGCAGCTACTGTATTATCCCCTATGTGAGGGGGCGTGTGAGAAGCCGGAAAAGGCAGGAGATCGTAGACGAGGTGAAACGGCTTGTTAAGAACGGCTACCAGGAATTTGTCCTCACAGGCATCCACCTGAGTTCCTACGGTGTGGACTGCAGTGATTCGCTTCTTCAGCTCATTCTGGCTGTCCATGAGATCGAGGGAGTGAAAAGAATTCGCCTGGGATCTTTAGAACCCCGTATTATTACGGAAGAATTTGTCAAAACTATAAGCAGCTTATCTAAAATATGTCCTCATTTCCATCTGTCCCTGCAGAGCGGCTGCGATGAAACCCTGAAACGCATGAACAGGAGATACACTGCCGAAGAGTACCTGGACGGCTGTGCACTTCTGCGTAAATATTTTGACCATCCGGCTCTCACCACGGATGTGATCGTGGGATTTCCCCAGGAGTCAGAGGAAGAATTTGAAAAGTCCAGAGACATGATAGAGCGCGCGGGCTTTTACGAGACCCATATCTTCAAATATTCCAGACGGGAGGGCACCCGGGCTGACCGCATGGAAGGACAGATACCGGAACAGGTAAAGACAGCCAGAAGTCATGTGCTGATCGAGCTGGGAAAACAGCAGAAACAGAAATTTATGGAATATTATCTCGGCAGAGAAGTGGAGATCCTCTTTGAGGAGCAGGCCCAGATCCATGGTAAAACATATTGGATCGGCCATACCAGAGAGTATTTGAAAGTGGCAGCAGAGACAAAAGAAAGCCTGGAGAATTGCATAAAAATTGGCAAAATTGGCGGATTTGTCGAAGATGGCGTTTTTATTTGCGCAATATAATGGTTGAATTTCCCTCCAAGATATATTAGAATAAGGATATGGTTTAGAGAACTATCCGGCGGTTGCGATCCGAATAGGTAACCCGAATAGTTACAAGTTTAGATAAGGGCGTGAGAGATTATGGAGAATAATTTAGGAAATACTCAATATTTCAAAGTGAAGACAGAACCGGAAGTCCGGGTAAAGGAAGTTCTGGACCTGGTATACAATGCTATGGCGGAGAAAGGATATAATCCGGTAAACCAGATCGTTGGTTACATCATGTCCGGCGACCCGACTTATATCACCAGCTACAAGGGTGCCAGAAGTACCATTATGAAAGTAGAGCGTGATGAGTTAGTGGAGGAGCTTTTGAAGGAGTATATCAAGAACGAATCCTGGAAGCGTGACTGATGATGAGAATCATGGGACTTGACTATGGCTCTAAGACAATAGGGGTGGCGATCAGCGACCCTCTGGGTCTTACTGCCCAGGGAATCGAAATTATCCGTCGGGAAGATGAAAATAAACTTAGAAAATCCCTTCGCCGGATTGAAGAGCTTGTAAGCGAATATCAGGTGGAAGAGATTGTTCTTGGATTTCCCAAGAACATGAATAACACCATAGGAGAACGGGCGCAGAAGTCTCTGGAGCTGAAGGAAATGCTGGAGAGAAGATGCGGACTGCCTGTGATCATGTGGGATGAAAGGCTGACTACTGTTGAGGCCAACCGTACGCTCATGGAAAGCGGCGTGCGCAGAGAGAACAGAAGTAAATACGTGGATATGATAGCTGCAGTGTTTATTTTGCAGGGCTATCTGGATGCAAAAGCAAACCCGGGTACAGTTTGATTTCAGCTTGATACCGTATTTGGACTATTGAGGGAAAGAAGGCTCGTTTCCGGGTTTGGGCGTTTATGCACGTAAAAAGAACGACAGAAAGGAAGAATGTATGGAGACAATTATTTTTGATGGAGAAGACGGAACAGAATTGGAGTTAGGAATTCTGGAACAGACAAGAGTGAACGGAAGCGTATATCTGCTGGTAGTGGATCCCGACGATTCGGACGATGAAGGGGCAGCAGCATATATTTTAAAGGACATTTCAGAGGATGGCGAAGAAGAAGGCTGCTACGTGTTCGTGGAAGACGATACGGAATACGATGCGGTTTTTAAGGTCTTTGAAGCCATGTTAGAGGACATTGAATTTGAAAATTGAACGGAGAAATTGGAGGAATTAACTTGAAAAAAAACAACAACTCAAAATTGAAGATCATTCCTTTGGGCGGGTTGGAACAGATAGGAATGAATATTACTGCCTTTGAATATGAGGACAGTATTGTCGTAGTGGACTGCGGTCTGTCATTTCCGGAGGACGATATGCTGGGAATTGACCTTGTTATACCGGACATCACATATCTGAAGGACAATATTGACAAAGTCAAAGGTTTCGTTATCACCCATGGTCATGAGGATCATATTGGGGCGCTTCCTTACGTGATGAAGGAGATCAATATCCCCATCTATGCAACAAAGCTTACGATCGGATTAATCGAGAATAAATTCAAAGAGCATAACCTGCTTAGAAGTACCAAGAGAAAAGTGATCAAACATGGACAGTCCATCAATCTGGGCTGCTTTCGTATAGAATTTATCAAGACAAACCACAGCATTCAGGATGCCTCCGCGCTGGCAATTTATTCACCTGCGGGAATCGTGGTGCATACCGGTGACTTCAAAGTGGACTATACTCCTGTGTTCGGAGACGCCATTGATCTGCAGCGGTTTGCGGAAATCGGAAAGAAAGGTGTACTGGCACTTATGTGCGACAGTACCAATGCAGAGCGCAAGGGATTTACCATGTCCGAGCGCACGGTTGGAAGGACCTTTGACAATATATTTGCAGAGCATAAGAATACCAGGATCATCATTGCCACCTTTGCATCCAATGTAGACAGGGTGCAGCAGATCATTAATTCTGCTTACAAATACGGCAGGAAAGTGGCTGTGGAGGGCCGAAGCATGGTCAATGTCATCGGAACAGCTTCTGAACTGGGATATCTGAGGATTCCGGACAAGACGCTTATTGAGATTGACCAGCTTAGGAATTATCCGGACGAGAAGGTGGTGCTGATCACCACGGGAAGCCAGGGCGAGTCCATGGCAGCCCTGTCCAGGATGGCAGCCAGCATTCACAAGAAAGTGACGATCAAGCCCAACGATACGATCATTTTCAGTTCCAACCCCATTCCGGGTAATGAAAAGGCAGTATCCAAGGTGATCAATGAACTGAGCATGAAAGGCGCAGACGTTATTTTCCAGGATGCCCACGTATCCGGACATGCCTGCCAGGAGGAAATCAAGCTGATCTATTCCCTGGTAAAACCCAAATACGCCATCCCGGTGCACGGTGAATACCGCCACCTGAAAGCCCAGGCAGGTCTTGCCCTGGATTTGGGAATCCCGAAAGAAAATGTGTTTATCCTGCAGTCCGGCGATGTGCTGGAACTGAATGAGGAGGAACCTGCTAAAGTTACAGGCAAAGTGCGCACAGGCGCTATCCTGGTTGACGGACTTGGTGTGGGCGATGTGGGAAATATCGTGCTTCGTGACCGCCAGCATCTGGCAGAGGACGGTATCATGATCGTGGTGCTGACTCTGGAGAAGCGTTCCAGCCGTCTATTGGCAGGACCGGACATAGTCTCCCGTGGTTTTGTGTATGTAAGGGAATCGGAAGATTTGATGGATGAGGCCAGAATTGTGGTGGAGGACGCCATTGATGTGTGCCTGGACAAGCATATAACAGACTGGGGCAAAATCAAGAATGTGATCAAGGACTCCCTGGGTGAATTTTTATGGAAGAGAACCAAGAGAAATCCCATGATTCTGCCCATCATCATGGAGGCTTAAGAAGATGAGTATAATCGACGTCTGCGTGGACAAGCTGGTGCATGCAATCAAAAACGGCGTTGTCTACAAGCAGTACTGCACGGCTCTGGAAGAGATCAAGGCGGTCCCGGGGCTGAAGGAACAGGTAGATGAGCTGCGCAAGCTGAATTATCAGATTCAGGCAGAAGGTGACGATATCAATCTCTATGATGCGATTGATGATATAGACAGCAAGATGGATGAACTGTGCAGGATTCCGGAGGTAAACCGTTTCCTGGAAGCGGAGCTTACGCTGTGCAGACAGCTTCAGAGTATTGACGCTTCCATTCATCAGGGAATACAGTTGGATATTCCGGATCTTTAACAAAACAGGCTGTTTTCGGCCGGCGCTTTTCATGCCGGGCCGGAAACGGGTTATAAGGAGAACAACATGGCAAAAGGAATCAGAAAACAGGGTGCGGCATCTATAATGGCAAGCGGATTTTTCAGGCTGGCAGTTTATGCCTGTATTATATTTGCGGTCATTTTTGTGGGCAAGTCTGCCTATGATTTCGGGTATGCGATCTTCAATGAGGTTCCGATGGCTGAGGGAGAGGGAACAGATATCACGGTTGTGATCAAGGATGGTTCCTCTGTCTATCAGATAGGCAAGATCCTGAAGAAAAAGGGCCTGATCGAGGACGCAAAGGTCTTCGTAGTACAGGAGAAACTGTCCAATTATAAGAATAAACTTCAGGCAGGTACCTATATTCTGAATACCAATATGACAGCAGAAGAGATGATGGCAATTCTGGCCCGGGAGAATGTGGACGGCCAGCCCACCCAGGGTGGCGGTACAGACGGCAATTCGGCTGTACAGGATACCTCGGAGACCGGCGGGGAAGGCACAGACCAGGGAACAGAATAGCAGAGGAAATAAAAGTGATAGTTGACGAGAGAATGGTAACCTATATCAATTCCCTGGACAGAGGAAACACCCCCTTTCTCAATGAACTGGAGAAAAAAGCCAGGGAGGACAGGGTGCCTGTCATCCGCAGGGAGATGCAGAGTTTCCTGAAAGTATTGCTTCAGATAAAACGTCCCCGCCTCATTTTAGAGGTGGGGACTGCTGTTGGGTTCTCCACGCTTCTGATGAGCGAATACGCGCCGGAGACGTGCAGGATCACCACCATAGAGAACTATGAGCAGCGGATACCCATTGCGCAGGAAAATTTCAAAAAAGCGGGCAAAGAGGACCGGATCACCCTGCTTTGCGGGGATGCTGCCCGGGTATTAACAACGCTGGAGGGTCCTTATGACCTGATTTTTATGGATGCTGCCAAGGCGCAGTATATCCATTTTCTGCCGGAAGTGTTAAGGCTTCTCGGACCGGGAGGAATCCTAGTGTCCGACAATGTGCTGCAGGACGGGGACCTGATCGAGTCCCATTTTGCCGTGGAGCGCAGGAACCGCACCATTTACAAAAGGATGCGGGAGTATCTCTATGTGCTGAAGAACCATGAAGAACTGGAAACCTCCATACTGCCTCTGGGAGATGGAGTGACTCTGAGTATAAAGAAACAGAAACAGGATGGATAAAATGAGAAAAAAACCAGAATTACTGATTCCCGCCAGCAGCCTGGAAGTTCTGAAGATCGCTGTGATCTACGGCGCAGATGCCGTATACATCGGCGGCGAGGTGTTCGGACTGAGGGCAAAAGCCCGGAATTTTTCCATGAAGGATATGGCGGAAGGTATTGCCTTTGCCCACAGATACGGGGTGAAAGTGTATGTGACAGCCAATATCCTGGCTCACAACAGGGATTTGGAGGGTGTGCGGGAATATTTTGAAGAGTTAAAAGAGATCAAGCCGGATGCACTGATCATATCAGACCCCGGTATTTTTATGATCGCAAAGGAAGTCTGCCCGGAGATTGAGCGGCATATCAGCACCCAGGCCAACAACACCAATTACGGCACTTACCGGTTCTGGCATGAACTGGGGGCTAAGCGCGTGGTGTGTGCAAGGGAGCTTTCCCTGGAGGAGATCAGGGAGATTCGTGCCAATATTCCCAGGGATATGGAGATTGAGACATTTATCCATGGGGCTATGTGCATTTCCTATTCGGGAAGATGCCTGCTGAGCAATTTCTTCACAGGAAGAGACGCCAACCAGGGGGCTTGTACCCATCCCTGCCGCTGGAAATACTCCATTGTGGAGGAGACAAGGCCGGGGGAATATATGCCCGTCTATGAGAACGAGAGAGGGACTTATATTTTCAATTCCAAGGATTTGTGCATGATCGAGCACATGGATGATATCCTGACAGCGGGGATTGACAGCCTGAAAATAGAAGGGCGCATGAAGACCGCCCTGTATGTGGCAACAGTGGCCAGAACCTACAGAAAAGCCATAGATGACTATTTTGACAGCCCTGAACTTTATCAGAAAAATATGCCCTGGTACAGGGAACAGATTATGGGATGCACCTACAGACAGTTCACCACCGGATTTTTCTATGGGAAACCGGATGAAACTGCACAGATATATGACAGCAATACTTATGCCAAGGACTATACTTATCTGGGATATCTGGAAGACAGGACGCCGGAAGGGCTGTACCGCATCACCCAGAGGAATAAATTCCTCGTGGGAGAGACGATAGAGGCCATGAAACCGGACGGAGAGAACCGCCCGGTGGTTGTGAAAGCCATATATGATGAGGAAGGGAATTCCTGTGAAAGTGCCCCGCATCCCCAGCAGGTGCTGTATGTGGATTTGGGGGAAGGACTTGAACTGTACGATATTTTAAGACGGAAGGAAGCAGTTCCGGAGCTTTAAGACAGCATTTTTTTCAATACGGGAGACATAAGAGCGGCTGATATTCAGCCGCTTTGCTATTTCCCTCTGTGTCAGTTCCTTTTCTCCGTAGAGGCCGTACCGCAGCTTGAGCACCTCCAGTTCCCGTTCACTGAGCACCTGGTCCAGAAGCCCGTAGAGCTTTCTGATATCCTCCTTCAGCGAATAGTGGTCCACCACGTCTACCGGTTCATTTTCAATCACATCCAGAAGATTTATCTCATTGCCCTCCTTGTCTGTTCCGATAGGCTCGTAGAGGGAAACTTCCTTGTTGGTCTTTTTCTTGGAACGCAGCAGCATAAGGAGTTCATTGTCAATACATCGCGCAGCATAGGTGGAGAGACGGTTGGATTTCTCTCCGTTGAATGTATGGATGGCCTTAATAAGCCCAATGGTTCCGATGGAAATCAAATCATCTAAATCTTCCTCAACCCCTTGATATTTTTTCACAATATGTGCAACAAGGCGCAGATTGCGCTCTATGAGAATATTTTTAGCTTCCTGGCTGCCCCTTTTGTATTCTTGAAGATAATACTTCTCTTCTTCGGAAGTCAAGGGCTTAAGAAATGTTTTCAAGCAGCTTTACCTCAAAGGGATTTAATTATAGTCTATGAGCAAATCCGCCAAATTGTGCTTTTCCCACTCATTTAGGGACGGGTAGGCTGCAAAAAAACTCAGTTCATGCTTCTGGGATAAGGTTTTTTCTCGTCTGTCAGACCTGCAAGATAGTCCATGCTGGTATCCAGGGCAAGAGCAATCCTTTTGCACTGTTCAAAGGTGTAGTAGCGTTTTCCGTTTTCGATTTTAGAGTAATCGCTCTGATCAATGCCGGTCAGGTGCTGCATTTTGATCTGGGTATATCCCCTTTTGATTCTTAAGTCTTTTAATCTGGACAATTCATATACCTCTTTTCTTTTTTGAAACAGCCTGTAACCGTTCATCTTTATGCATCCGGTCGTCTGGAAGCCGCTTCATAAGGCCGGATGCCTATTGGCATTGGGGTTCCGTACGGTCAGCGCTGGAAATGCAAAGATTTGTCTGAATGGTTACTACAGCTCTCCATTGTTAATCAATTATGGCGTTGTGACCTATTGACTCTAGGGTGAAATTGACCTATAATCTTATGAAAAAGAGTAGAAGCAGAGGGCTGTTTATATGGGCGGGAATTACAATAGTCAGCAGCAGGGAAGTGACTGTACGCAGGGCGGCATGAGCCTGCTGTCTGTGGAGTGGAGCTGTACGGGACAGGGGATGGCTAAGTACCGGACAGGGAGCGGGGAATATGCTTTATTTATCATAACCAAAGGGAGCGGAAGTATAACAGCAGGCGGGAAAGATTATGGCGTAAACGTGGGAAATGTGCTGGCGGTCACCCCGGAGACGGAAGTGAAAATCCAGGGAAACGCGCAGAATTTCTTCTATTATATCCGTCTGTGTTCCTGTGGTGCCCAGGTGGAGGAATGTGTCAGGGAGGCCGGTCTTGCCGGGGAGACGCCCCTTCGTTCTGCAGACTGTCTGGCGGAACTGACAAGGACAGTCAGAGATATGCTTGAGGCGGGAAGTGCGGATTATGTGGAGCGGCTGGAACAGAACTGCCGTGTGACGAAGATATGGATCGATCTGATCGAGGATTACAGGAGATCCCTGGGGCAGACAGGATATAAAGTGCCGGACAGCAGGGGCAGAGCCGGAGAAATACAGGAGATTGCCGCATATATGAAAGCGCATATGGAGCAGAGCCTGAAAATCGAGCAGATCGCCCGGGAACATGGAATGAACAGAAGCGGTCTGACCAGACAATTCCGGACAGTCATGGGATGCCCGCCCCAGCAGTATCTCCTGCAGGTGAGGATGGAGAGGGCAAAGGAACTTCTGCGTGATACGCAGGATACGATTGGTGAGATCGCTGCCCGGGTAGGATACAGGGATGCGCTGGCATTTTCGCATATCTTTAAGGAAAAATGTGGGATAGGGCCAAGGGAGTACAGGAAGGATCAGGCCCATGAAAACGGATAATATTTAAGAAGATTATGTGTATTATAGGTAATCGAGGAAGAAATAGCCGGTATTTGGTTCTGAAATACCAATAATTCTTAAGAAGGATACAGAAATTATAGGTAATCGAGGAAGAAATAGCCGTTTTTTGGTTCTGAAATACCAATAATGCTTAAGAAGGGTAGAGAAATTATAGGTAATCGAGGAAGAAATAGCCGTTTTTTGGTTTTGAAATACCAATAATTCTTAAGAAGGGTAGAGAAATTATAGGTAATTGAGAAGGCATTGGCATAAATTTAGTCCTGGAATACCAATAATTTTTCAGAGTAATATATGATTTGCAGGTAAGCAGGGTGATTGGGTTTTATAATAAAAAATCCAGTCAGCCATTGCGTGGCAGAAAAAAATATGATACAGTAATAATAAGTCAGAAAGCGGATTCCCGCATTTCTTTCCAGGTGGTTCCACCGTTGTTTCCAAAACAAATGAAGCAAGTAAAAAGAGAATATGTACACCCGCGCCGGAGGGGTATTTCTGTCCTGCTGCGGGGGAAAGGAGTATCTGTATGTTCAGCAGTGTTATGTCAGCAGCTATCTGCGGTGTGAACTGCGTTCCTGTACGGGTAGAGGCGGATGTGAGCAGCGGTCTGCCTGTATTTAATATGGTCGGATACCTGTCATCCCAGGTGAGGGAGGCTCAGGAGCGGGTGAAAACGGCGATCAGAAACACGAAGATCAGCCTGCCGCCCAAAAGGATCACGGTTAATCTGGCGCCGGCAGATGTGCGGAAGGAGGGGAACCGGTTTGACCTGCCCATTGCAGCCGCACTTCTGGCAGCGTTCGGATACATAGAAGAGGAGAAATTAAGCGGTGTGATGCTGGCCGGTGAACTGGGGCTGGACGGCAGGATAAACAGCGTCAGAGGTATCCTGCCTCTGGCAGAGACCGCGGCGCAAAACGGGTGCTGGCTCTGTATCGTTCCTGTGGGCAACTGCAGGGAGGCATTGGCAACAGGAAAGATAAAGGTTCTGGGAGTGGAGTCCCTGCAGGAGTTTCTGGACGCGTCTGGCAGGGAAAAATGGGGTGTGGAAGACCAGAGGATATATGACCGGGAGAATCTTAAGGAACCTGTTTATAATGTGGATTTCAGGGAGATCCAGGGACAGGAGACTGTGAAACGGGCTGCCGTGATCGCGGCTGCCGGGTTCCATAACTTTCTCATGACAGGGCCTCAGGGTGCGGGGAAGACGATGATCGCCCGCAGGATTCCCACCATCATGCCGCGGCTTTCCAGAGAGGAGAGTCTGGAAGTATCCAGAATATACAGTGTCGCAGGGCTTTTGACAGAGGAACAGCCATTTATGTCAGCAAGGCCATTTCGGGCACCGCATCACACCATTTCTCCCCAGGCGCTGGCCGGAGGCGGCAGAATTCCAAGGCCCGGGGAAATCACACTTTCACACAGAGGCGTTCTTTTTCTGGACGAAATTCCTGAATTTTCCCACAATTCCATAGAAATACTGAGACAGCCCCTGGAGGAGCATAAGGTAATGATCGCCAGAACCGGGGGTTCTTATGAATTTCCGGCACACTGTATGCTGGTGGCAGCAATGAACCACTGTCCCTGCGGCAGATATCCGGATCTGAAGCGCTGTACCTGTACGGACAGGGATATCAGCAGGTATGCCGGGAAAATCAGCGGCCCCATACTGGACCGGATAGACATCTGCGCAGAAGCGGCCTGCATGACGTATCAGGAGATTTCCGGCGGGAAGGCAGGACAGAGTTCGGCAGAGCTTATGAAAAGGGTAGAAAAGGCATTTTTGGCACAGCAGGACAGGTATCAGGGGCTGAAGGTATGCTATAATTCGGAACTGTCCGGAAAACAGGTGGAAAAATACTGCAGTGTCAGCCGTGAAGGACAGCGCCTTTTGGAAAAAGCTTACGAAAAGATGAATTTAAGTGCCAGGGCCTATCATAAGATTTTAAAGACAGCACGTACGATCGCAGACCTGGATGGGGAAGAAGAGATCAAGGAAGCACAGATCAGTGAGGCTGTGTGCTACAGAGGACTGGAGAGAAAGAAGGTATGAAATACATGGAAAAAGAGAAGATTTTCTGCTGTTCCAAGACAGGAAAAGCCTATCCGGACAAGCTCAGATGTTTTGAGGACATGCCGGAATATTTGTATGTGAAGGGAAAACTTCCGGACAGCCGTAAAAAGAGTGTGGCTATTGTGGGGGCCAGAAGGTGCAGCAGTTACGGCAGCTCCCAGGCGTATTACTTTGCAAAAGAGCTGTCCCGGTTCGGGATCCAGATCATAAGCGGAATGGCCAGAGGTGTGGACGGCTGGGCGCACAGGGGAGCGCTGGACGGCGGAGGAGAGACCTTTGCGGTTCTGGGCAACGGTGTGGATATCTGTTACCCCAGGCAGAATATGGATATATATAGAAGGATTCCGTTCCGGGGAGGCGTACTTTCAGAGTATGAGCCGCAGACACCGGCCCTTCCCTACCATTTCCCAAGGAGGAACCGGCTCATCAGTGCACTGGCGGATCTGGTACTGGTCATAGAGGCAGGGAAAAAGAGCGGTTCCCTGATCACTGTGAACTTTGCACTGGAGCAGGGAAAGACCGTTTATGCCCTTCCGGGGCGCCTGGGGGATACACTCAGTGAGGGATGCAACAACTTGATTTTTGAAGGCGCAGGCATTGCAAACTCCGTGGATATTATTCTGGATGAACTTCAGATTTCGGAAAAATTAAAAACAGATTTGGAGGCAAAATCAAACTTTAGGCTTGCAAGCCGGGAAGAAATGGTGTATAGTTGTCTGGATTTGAGGCCAAAATATCTGGAAGAGATTTTCCTTCAGGTAGAACTAAATCCTGGGGAAATTCAGGAAATATTATTGAAACTGGAATTGAAGGGGCTTGTAGCAGAGCCAGTCAAAAATTATTATGCCAGAACGGGAGGTTGAGATGGCGAAATATTTAGTGATTGTGGAATCACCGGCAAAAGTGAAGACAATCAAGAAATTTCTCGGTTCAAATTATGAGGTCATGGCGTCCAACGGACATGTAAGGGATCTTCCCAAAAGCCAGCTTGGAATCGACGTGGAGAATGATTACGAACCTAAATATATAACTATCAGGGGAAAGGGGGATATCCTGGCGGGGCTTCGCAAGGCCGCGAAAAAAGCGGACAAGGTATATCTTGCAACTGACCCCGACCGTGAAGGAGAAGCCATTTCCTGGCACCTGTCCAAAGCGCTGAAACTGGACGAGAAGAAGATGCGCAGAATTACATTCAATGAGATTACGAAAACTGCAGTGAAAGCTTCTATTAAAGAGGCGCGCGACATTGACATGAATCTGGTGGATGCGCAGCAGACCAGAAGAATGCTGGACCGCATGGTTGGTTACAGGATCAGTCCGGTACTCTGGGCTAAGGTGAAAAGAGGGCTCAGTGCGGGCCGTGTACAGTCAGTGGCCCTGCGCATCATCGGGGACCGTGAGGATGAGATCAATGCATTTATCCCTGAGGAATACTGGACACTGGATGCGGAATTTGCTGTCAAAGGCGAAAAGAAGCCGCTGATCGCCAAGTTCTATGGAAATAAAAACAAAAGAATGAGCATCGGCTCAAGGGAAGAACTGGATAAGATCCTTGCCGGGCTGGAGGGCGCCAGCTATGAAGTGGCTGAGGTGAAGAAGAGCGAGAGAACGAAAAAGCCGCCGCTTCCGTTTACTACCAGTACCTTACAGCAGGAAGCATCGAAAGTGCTGAATTTTTCCACACAGAAGACCATGCGTCTGGCGCAGCAGCTCTATGAGGGAATTGATATTAAAGGGAACGGCACAGTGGGTGTTATCACCTATCTGCGTACAGACTCCACCAGGATTTCTGAGGAGGCTGAATCTGCCGCTCATGAATACATCACTTCCCAGTATGGGCCGGAATACACTCTGACCCAGGAGAAAAAGGATGATAAGAAGAAAAAAATACAGGATGCCCATGAAGCCATCCGTCCAACAGATATTTCAAGGACACCTGCTTCTCTGAAGGAATCTCTGAGCAGAGACCAGTTCAGGCTGTATCAGCTCATCTGGAAACGCTTTACTGCCAGCAGGATGCAGAATGCAAAATATGAGACTACATCCGTGAAGATCAAGGGCGGAGAGTATTATTTTACCATGGCTGCCTCTAAGCTGAAATTCGACGGCTTTATGGCTGTCTATGTGCAGGAGGATGAGGAGAAGACAGAGAATTCTTTCCTTGCAAAAGGACTGGACGAGAGCACAGAGCTTTCCTTCCAGGGATTCCATGAGCAGCAGCATTTTACACAGCCGCCGGCACATTATACGGAGGCTACACTGGTAAAAGCGCTGGAGGAACTGGGAATCGGACGTCCAAGTACCTATGCCCCTACGATCACCACGATCATTGCAAGGCGGTATGTGGCGAAGGAGAATAAGAATCTGTATATGACGGAGCTGGGCGAAGTCGTTAATAATATTATGAAGAAGTCATTCCCCAGTATTGTGGATGTGTATTTTACGGCCACAATGGAGGAACTGCTGGACAGTGTGGGGGAAGGACTTGTGCAGTGGAAGACTGTGATACGGAATTTCTATCCGGATCTGGAGGATGCAGTGCAGACTGCGGAGAAAGAGCTGGAGGAAGTGAAGATTGAGGATGAGGTGACAGATGTTATCTGCGATCTGTGCGGGCGGAATATGGTGATCAAATATGGACCGCACGGGAAGTTCCTGGCTTGTCCGGGATTTCCGGACTGCAGGAATACGAAGCCTTATCTTGAAAAAATCGGTGTTCCCTGTCCTGTCTGCGGGAAAGATGTGGTGCTGCGCAGGAGTAAGAAGGGGCGCCGGTATTATGGATGTGAGAATAATCCGGAATGCGAGTTTATGTCATGGCAGAAGCCTTCTAAGGAGAAATGCCCGAATTGCGGTGGGTATATGCTGGAGAAGGGGAATAAGATTGTTTGTGCGGATGAGCATTGTGGGTTTGTGATGATACGGAAGAAGGATGAGGTGGAGCAGGAGGCCTGATCTGTGTAAGTGAGAGGGTGGCAGGAGCGGAGGTTGTCTAAGGCGGACGATACCTGCCGCACAAAGTCCCTGGGGGCCAGTCGGCAGATGGGGATGGACTAATGGAAAAAAGCGGGAAGAATGGGTGAACCGGATAGAACCGCAGACAAAACTGATGTTTTGTCTGCTCAGCTATCCTTAGAATTTGCTTTTGTGAAGCAAATTCTATCACCCATTCTTCCCGCTTTTTCCCATAAGTCCATCCAGCCATCTGCCTCCAATGGCCCCCAGGGACTTTGTGCAGCAGGTATCTGGAAGTGGGAAAAACAGTGCATGCGGAAAGTGCTGGATGGGTGTTTACACAGGTATTTGGTAGAGAGAAAAGAGATGTATGCGGGAGGTGCTGGATAGATGGTCCACAGGTATCTGGCAGTGAGAAAAACAGTGCATGCGGAAAGTGCTGGATAGGTGTTAATACAGGTATCTGGAAGTGGGAAAGGCAGTGTATGTGGAAGGTGCTGGATGGGGGGCACACAGGTATTTGGCAGTGAGAAAAGGGATGTGTAGGGAAAGAGGAGTTGGGGGTAAGGTTGGGGGAAAAGGGGGTGGTATCTGACATTGGGGGATGGGGGGAGGGAAGAGTTGGAGAATGGGGGAAAGTATCTGACAGACGGGGAAAGTAAGGGAAGTCTGGGAAATTTCAATTGTTTTGAAAGTTAAGTTTGTGGGAAAGAGATAAATAGACAGAAAATAAAAAAATCATGCATTGATTTCAGAATAATTGTGTGTTAAAATAAAAAAGGATATAGAGAATAGAAATTAGCGGTTATATTCTGTAGGAATAGAGTGAAAGGAGGTCGCTATGAGCGTACAGTTATTGGATAAAACCAGAAAGATTAACAAACTGCTTCATAACAACAATTCTTCTAAGGTGCTGTTCAACGACATTTGTGAGGTGATGGTGGAGACTTTGGATTCTAATATCCTGGTTATCAGCCGGAAAGGAAAGGTGCTTGGTGTAGGTACCTGTCCGGGCGTGGAGGAGATTACGGAATTGATTGACAGTGAAGTGGGAGGATATATTGATAAACTGCTCAATGAACGTCTGCTGGGCGTGCTGTCAACAAAGGAGAACGTGAATCTCCAGACACTGGGATTTGAAGGCGAGAACATCAGTAAGTATATGGCGATCATCAGCCCCATTGATATTGCCGGCGAGAGACTGGGTACCCTTTTTATGTACAGGGATCAGAAAGGGTATGATATTGAGGATATTATTGTAAGTGAATATGGAACAACAGTGGTTGGGCTGGAAATGATGCGTTCTGTACATGAGGAGAATGCAGAGGAGAACCGGAAGATCCAGGTTGTGAAATCTGCGTTCAATACGCTTTCTTTCTCAGAATTGGAAGCGATCATCCATATTTTTGATGAGCTGGACGGGGACGAAGGAATTTTGGTTGCCAGCAAGATCGCAGACAGAGTGGGAATCACACGTTCCGTGATCGTCAATGCGCTGAGAAAATTCGAGAGTGCCGGCGTTATTGAGTCCAGGTCCTCAGGCATGAAAGGAACCTATATCAAAGTGCTCAATGAAGTGATCTTTGATGAATTGGAAGAGATCAAGAAACGCAAACTGGTGAAAAAACAGTAAATGCATGGAAAGAAAACCGGAGGTTATTCATATAGTAGGAAATAACCTCCGGTTTTCTTTGGGTTTTTATATTTTTACGGAAAATACTGTATGCGGTCAGCAGATTTGGGCTAAACTTTTGCTATGGGATGGCCCGGAACCCGGTTTTCATGCGGAAATATAAAGATTCTAAAATAAATATAAAATTCAATGAAAATTAAAAAGATGAGATAAAACGAGAATACAAGAGAAAAAATGAGAAATAATTAGTATTAACTCAATTAATTGGAGATGAAAGAAGTTGCAGAAATGCGGCAGATTCACTAATATATGACTAACGGTTAGCACTCGAATCAAATGAGTGCTAATAACAAGCAGAGAATTCTAAAAGGAGGCAATAGATATGAAATTAGTACCATTAGGAGACAGAGTTGTATTAAAACAGTTGGTTGCAGAAGAGACCACAAAATCCGGAATCGTGTTACCGGGCCAGGCACAGGAAAAGCCACAGCAGGCAGAAGTTGTAGCAGTAGGACCGGGCGGAGTGATTGACGGCAAAGAGATCAAAATGGAAGTTGCCGAAGGTGACCAGGTGATCTACTCCAAATATGCTGGTACAGAAGTGAAGCTTGACGGCGAAGAGTACATCATCGTTAAGCAGAGCGATATCCTTGCAGTAGTAAAATAACAGGAAGCTGTCGGCGAAGAGACAGCAGCAGAAGCTGATTTTACGGAAACTCTATTAACATGAATAAAACCAGAAAACAGAAATAGACATTATTTAATTTCAGGAGGAATCGAATCATGGCAAAAGAAATCAAATACGGCGCAGAAGCAAGAGCTGCCCTTGAAAGTGGTGTAAACCAGTTAGCTGATACCGTTCGTGTAACTTTAGGACCGAAAGGAAGAAACGTTGTTCTTGACAAATCTTTCGGCGCTCCGCTTATCACAAACGACGGTGTTACAATCGCAAAAGAGATCGAGCTGGCAGACGGATTTGAAAACCAGGGTGCTCAGCTGATCAAAGAAGTTGCATCCAAGACAAACGATGTAGCAGGTGATGGTACCACCACAGCAACTGTTCTGGCACAGGCAATGGTAAACGAAGGTATGAAGAACCTGGCAGCAGGCGCTAACCCGATCATCCTGAGAAAAGGTATGAAGAAAGCAACAGATGTTGCAGTTGACGCTATTCAGAAGATGAGCGGCAAGATCGAAAGAAAAGACCAGATCGCAAGAGTAGCAGCTATCTCCGCCGGCGATGATGAAGTGGGCGAAATGGTAGCAGATGCTATGGAAAAAGTAAGCAATGACGGTGTTATCACAATTGAAGAATCCAAGACCATGAAGACAGAGCTGGATCTGGTAGAAGGTATGCAGTTTGACAGAGGTTATATCTCCGCATACATGGCTACAGATATGGATAAGATGGAAGCTGTTCTGGATGATCCTTATATTCTGATCACTGACAAGAAGATCTCCAACATCCAGGATTTACTTCCTATTTTAGAGCAGATCGTAAAATCAGGCGCAAAACTGCTGATCATCGCTGAAGACATTGAAGGCGAAGCTCTGACAACCCTGATCGTAAATAAATTAAGAGGAACCTTCTCCGTGGCAGCAGTCAAAGCTCCGGGATATGGTGACAGAAGAAAAGAGATGCTGCAGGATATCGCGATCCTGACAAACGGTACTGTGATCTCCGACGAACTGGGTCTGGAATTAAAAGACGTTACCATGGATCAGTTAGGACGTGCAAAATCTGTTAAAGTACAGAAAGAAAGCACAGTTATCGTTGACGGCGAAGGCAACAAAGAAGATATCAATGCAAGAATCGCTCAGATCAAACATCAGATCACTGAGACAACATCTGAATTTGATAAAGAAAAATTACAGGAAAGACTTGCAAAACTGGCCGGCGGCGTTGCTGTTATCCGTGTAGGTGCTGCTACCGAGACAGAGATGAAAGAAGCAAAACTGCGTATGGAAGATGCCCTGAATGCTACAAGAGCAGCAGTTGAGGAAGGTATCATCGCAGGCGGCGGATCTGCTTACATCCACGCATCCAAAGAAGTTGAGAAACTGATCGCAGGACTGGACGGAGATGAGAAGACAGGTGCTAAGGTTGTTCTGAAAGCTCTGGAATCCCCGCTGTACCACATTGCAGCAAATGCCGGTCTGGAAGGTTCTGTTATCATCAACAAAGTAAAAGAATCCGAGACAGGTGTAGGATTTGACGCATTAAACGAGAAATATGTGGATATGGTCAAAGAAGGTATCCTGGATCCTACAAAAGTTACAAGAAGCGCACTGCAGAACGCAACAAGCGTTGCAGGTACTCTGCTGACAACAGAAGCTGTTGTTTCCAACATCAAAGAAGAAACACCGGCTATGCCGGCAGGCGGTGCTCCTGGAATGGGAATGATGTAATATATAATAGAAATTTCACATTTCTTATGCCGGTGTCATATGGACACCGGCATTTCTTTGTGATAGACTTATAAGCAAAAGCTGATACTAAAGGAGGAAAACATGAACGACGCGTACTCAGAGCTGCTCGTGAAAAAGGAGCAGACGATGAAGGAGAAGGCAATCAAGGTACTGGTTATCGCATTGATCGTACTGGCTGCAGTTGCCGGTATTTTATTTACACCGATTGCCCTGGTTGTAGCTGTGGTTCTGGGAGTGGCTGCCTATTTTCTGCTGCCGAACCTGGATCTGGAATTTGAATATCTCTATGTGAATGGAGAACTGGACATTGACAGGATCGCTTCCAAGGCAAAGAGAAAGAGAATAAAGAGCCTGGACCTTTCCAAGATGGAAATTATGGCACCCCTCAAGTCACATCGTCTGGACTACCAGAATCATAATAAAAATATGAAGGTTTTTGATTTTTCATCCGGAAATCCATCTCATAATATTTATGCCATGATCATCCCGGACGACAAAGAGGTTTGTAAAGTGCTGATCGAGCCGGACATGGAATTGATCAAAAATATTGAAAAAAGCTGTCCGAGAAAAGTTTTTACGGATTGACAGGTTTGTCGTAATTTGTTATATTATTTTACTATAAACAAACGAAGGGAGAACGAAAATGGGTAAGATTATTGGTGAAGGCATTACTTTTGACGATGTGCTGCTGGTTCCGGCATATTCCGAAGTAATCCCCAATCAGGTTGATTTGTCGACGAATCTGACAAAAAAAGTGAAGTTAAATATTCCGATGATGAGTGCAGGGATGGATACAGTTACCGAATATCGTATGGCGATCGCCATGGCGAGACAGGGAGGTATCGGTATCATTCATAAAAATATGTCTATAGAAGCACAGGCAGATGAGGTGGACAAGGTAAAACGTTCCGAGAACGGTGTTATCACAGATCCTTTCTATCTCTCACCTGAACATACTCTGGAGGATGCCAACAATCTGATGGCAAAATTCCGTATTTCTGGTGTTCCCATTACTGAGGGCAGGAAGCTGGTAGGTATTATCACCAACCGTGATCTGAAATTTGAAGAGGATTTCAGTAAGAAGATCAAAGAGAGCATGACATCAGAGAATCTGGTCACAGCCAGAGAAGGAGTGACTTTAGAGGAAGCAAAAAAAATCCTGGCAAAATCAAGAAAAGAAAAACTTCCGATTGTCGATGAAAACTTCAACTTAAAAGGTCTTATTACCATTAAAGATATTGAGAAACAGATAAAATATCCGTTATCCGCAAAGGACGAGCAGGGAAGACTGCTGTGCGGTGCCGCAGTGGGTATCACAGCCAATGTCATGGCACGTGTTGACGCGTTAGTGGAGGCACAGGTCGATGTTGTTGTTGTGGACTCAGCCCATGGACATTCCGCCAACATTCTCAAAGCAGTCAGAGAGATCAAAACAAAACATCCGAATCTGCAGGTAGTTGCAGGTAATGTGGCAACCGGAGCAGCTACAAAAGCCCTGATCGAGGCTGGTGTGGATGCTGTCAAGGTTGGTATCGGACCCGGTTCCATCTGTACCACACGTGTGGTTGCAGGTATCGGTGTACCGCAGATCACTGCAATTATGGAATGCTATGCTGCCGCAAAAGAGGCAGGCATCCCGATCATCGCAGACGGTGGTATCAAGTATTCAGGAGATATGACAAAAGCCATTGCGGCAGGAGCCAATGTCTGCATGATGGGCAGTATCTTCGCAGGATGTGACGAAAGCCCCGGAGATTTTGAATTATACCAGGGAAGAAAATACAAAGTTTACCGCGGCATGGGTTCCATTGCGGCAATGGAGAACGGCAGCAAGGACCGTTACTTCCAGCAGGATGCCAAGAAACTGGTTCCGGAAGGCGTGGAAGGACGAGTTGCTTACAAAGGCCATGTGGAGGATACCGTATTCCAGTTAGTGGGTGGTCTCCGCTCCGGAATGGGTTACTGCGGTGCAAAAGATATCGAGACTCTGAAGCAGACCGGTCAGTTTGTAAAAATCACAGCTGCGTCTCTGAAAGAATCTCATCCGCACGACATTCACATTACAAAAGAAGCACCGAATTACAGTGTAGACGAATAATAGGAAGCACAGGCATTGTGTATCTCCTATCGATACAAGAACAGAGGCTGTTGCTAAAGTGGCAACAGCCTTTTGTCTTATAAAGGGGAAGCCTGTGATACAGGAAATGTACATAAATGGGGAGAAACGCTTATGGGACAAAGGAGAGGAAATACCAGAAGGGATTACAGAAGGATAAACAGAAGGAAACAGAGAAACAGAAGGCTCATGCTTTTCGGCCTGGTCCTGCTGGGAATCATTTTCGCAATAGGGGTTATAAAAATAATGACAGGAAAGATACAGGAGGCCAAACTGGAAAAACTGCAGGCCCAGGTCACCCAGGAGAACGGCAGTTTTATCGGCGCGCCGCCTTTTGACGTGAACCTGCTGGATGTAAACGAGTATTCCAGGCCGGGTATCCCTCTGAAGAAAATAAAAGGCGTTGTGGTGCATTATACCGCCAATCCGGGAAGCACGGCAGCGGAAAACAGAAACTATTTTGAGGGCCTGAAGGACAGCCACGAGACAAAAGTGAGCAGCCATTTCGTCATAGGGATCGAGGGCGAGATCGTCCAGTGCATTCCCAGTTCAGAGATCGCCTATGCCTCCAATTCCCGCAATGACGACACCTTGTCCATCGAGTGCTGCCACAAGGATGAGACCGGCGAATTTACCCAGGCAACCTATGATTCCCTTGTGAAGCTGGTTGGGTGGCTCTGCTACCGTTTTGATTTAAAGAGCAGTGATGTGATCCGCCACTACGATGTGACAGAGAAAATCTGCCCCAAATACTTTGTGGACCACCCCGATGCCTGGGAGCAGTTTAAAAAGGATGTGGACGGGCAGATCCAGGTGGTGGCTGAGGAAGTGAAGGCGGCAGAAGGGTAACATCGTTTGGTCTTAAGGAGCCACCAGGGTGTGAACGCACTAACGGTATGGCTGTAAAAAGAAAAGGGGGGATTCGATGCGTATATACAGAAAGATAAAGACATATTTTGAAGAGCATATCGTTTCTTCTTTTGTTCTTGTGTTCACGCTGGCGGTTCTGGTGATGGCACTGGTTTTTCAGGGATATCTGAAAAATGAGTACCTGAACTATCTTGTGGAACAAAGCTTTGAAACAGAGAATGCAGTATTGGTATCTGTTCAGAAAAATGTGAATTATTCTATTAAAGAGCATATAAATTTTGGCAGTGAGATGGTGGTATCTGCGGATATATATAATAAAGTCCAATCTTTTTATGACAGCAATGGATATAGTGCATTATATAATACCCTGTCAGACTATGATTATATTAAGAATACAGTTGCCGTAGCCATTGTGGGTGAGGATGGCCTGATGTGCCAGTATGACCGTTATAAGCGTTCCGACGGGGCTATGTGGGATGATGACAACGATAAGTATCTGCGTGAAATGTTTCAGGAGGTCATGAACAATACGAATAACTACTATATTCCCCTGTACATGGCATCCACAGAGCCAAGTGTGCATCCGCAGGATTCTGACCTGCGCCTTTTTCACGTGGCATATCCTTTGATCGGCAACAGGACCGGGCTTAAAAAAGTGAAAAATGTTCTGATCGTCAGCTATAATATGGATGTCTTTAAAGAATTTTTAAACACAGTGGAGATACCAAAAGTTAAATATGCGCAGGGCTACATCGCAGATGAGAACGGACAGATTCTCTACCATAATATGGATAAATATATCGGTACTGCAGAGGACAGCCTGGTGCGTGATGATGAGATACAGGTGATCAGCCGTGAGCTGGGCTATTTTGGCTGGACTATGAATATTTTGATGGATGAGCATAAAATGCAGGAGCATGTGGACCAGATTTACAACAGGGGTGTCATCATCTATATTCTGATTCTGGCGGCCTACATATTTCTGACTGTTTTTTTCATGCGTTATCTTCTCAAGCCTGTGACAAAGATTTCAGAGTCTATTAAGACAGTGAAAAAAGGAAATTTCCACAGTAAGATTTCCATAGAAGGAAAACATGAAATCTGGCAGCTTGCGGATGAGTACAATAGAATGATCGAAGCACTGGAAGAGAAAAATCTTGCCATGAAACGACAGCATGAGGAGACACTGGCGTCCATTGAGCGCCAGCATCAGGCAGAGCGGGAGGCCCTGGAATCCCAGATCAATGCACATTTCATATGTAATACACTGGGTACGATCAACTATGAAGCTATAGAGGCAGGAAATCGTCAGGTATCTGTGCTGATCAAAAAGCTTTCCAACATACTACGCTATACCTTTGACCAGAAATGCCAGGATGTATATCTGTATCAGGAGATAGCCTGGATTGACCAGTATCTTTATCTGCAGAAGACAAGATTTGAGAATGTATTTGATTATTCTATTGATTTTGAAGAGGAATACGGTTATTGGCCATGCTGTAAGCTGATGTTCCAGCCATTTGTAGAAAATTCCATCCTCCATGGGTTTGAGGGAAGACATGAGGGGGGAATGGTAAAGATCACTGTTTCAGAGGAAAAAGGCCGCTTAAGAATAGAGATAAAAGATAATGGAAGCGGAATAGATTCTGAAACTGAAAAAGTAATAAAAAATATCCTGGAGTCAAAAGGAATGGCACCTGTGCTGCAGCGTCAGAAGGTAGGGATAGGAATATTAAATGTTGTTACAAGAATGCGTATGTATTATGGAGAAAATCTGGATATCCAAATGCAGACAAATCTGGATTCAGGAACCTCCTTTATATTCTGGATTCCAATCCCGGAATCAGAGTTGAAAAAACAGAGTGAGATATGCCAGGAGGAGGAATTAGTGTGAGAATACTTATAGCAGAAGATGAGAAGAGGGCCAGCAGAGGACTCAGAAATCTGATCATGATGGCTTCGGATAAGCATGAGGTCGTGGGTGAGGCGGCGGACGGAAAAGAGGCATTTGAACTCATGAAGCTATTAGAGCCTGATGTAGTCTTTACTGATATTAAAATGCCCTATATGGATGGGATCTCTCTGATTAGAGCAGCAAGAGCTCAGGATATGAAGACTAAGTTTGTGATCATCAGCGCGTATGAGGAATTTGAACTGGCCAGGCAGGCCATCTCTCTTGGGGTCACGGATTATCTGGTGAAGCCTCTGGTCCCTGAGGACATTGAGGATATTATACACAGACTGGAGGAGCACAACAGTGTGGTCTGGGATAAAGAGAACAGGGATTTAAAAAGCAGATATCCCAATGCGCATCCGCTTATTTTAAAGGCAATGCATATTATAGAATGCTCTTATGCATCTAAAATTTCACAGAAAGATCTGGCTGCAGACCTGGGTGTCAGTGCGGAATATTTCAGTTATCTGTTCAGCAGAGATGTGGGAGAGAATTTTTCCAGGTTCCTTCGGAGATACCGGATTGAGAAAGCCCAGGAACTTTTGCTGGAAGGGGAAATTTCTAAGGACGAGGTACTGTATAGTGTGGGATTTTCAGATCCCAAGTATTTTAACAAATGCTTCAAAGAAGAGACTGGAGTCAATGTGACGGAGTTTATAAAGGCGAGACGTTAGTGTCTCGCTTTTTTGTGTATAAAATGCTGTCAATATATGCTGTAAATGTACAATATATACAATGAAAAATAAAAAATATTAATTTTTTACTCCAATATTAAAAAAATACCCTAAAAAATTAATCCAAATCTTAAAAGCGGCGGTTTTTGAAATATCATTTAAACGCTATAATAAGGACATCCTAAGAAACAAAAAAACAAAAGGAGGAAACAAAATGAAGAGGAAAGTTGTTAAGACATTGGCACTGACCATGACATCTGCGATGGTATTGACCATGACAGCAGGCTGCGGCAGTTCGGGAGGCAGCGACACTAAGAATGACAGTACAGATACCGGTACAGAGGATACCGCAGATGATGCGGACACCGGTTCCACAGAGACTGAAACAGGAACAAAAGCTACTGCAGCAGACATAGGTGAGCCCAATGGCGGAAAAGAAGTTACCCTCTGGCATTATTTTGAGCATGAGGCTGACGCATTAAATGCAGTTGTAAAGAAATACAACGAAGAGCAGAGTGATATCTACATTGTACCTACTTTTGTATCACGTGATGAATTGATGAAACAGTATACGATCGGTGCTGTATCAGGAGAGCTTCCTGACATTGGTATGGTAGATTCACCGGATATGGCTTCCTACATTTCCTTGGGAGTATTTGCGGACATCACCGAATATCTGGAGGGATGGTCTGATCTGGACCAGTTCTATGAAGGACCTCTGAGCAGTTGTATGGATGCTGACGGCAAATACTACGGACTGCCGAACAACTCAAACTGTCTGGCATTACTCTGCAACATGGACCTTTTAAAAGCTGCAGGAATTGAAAATCCGCCGACAACATGGGATGAATTCAAAGAAGCATGCGAGAAGACCACAGATGAGGCAAATGGTGTCTATGGATTTGCCATGTCAGCAATCGCCAATGAAGAGGGAACCTTCCAGTTCATTCCGTGGCTGTATGGAGCAGGAGCAGACATCACAGATGTTTCCAGTGACAAGGCAGTAAATGCGCTGACATTCTTAAGTGATCTGGTAAAAGACGGATATATGAGTAAAGAAGCTGTAAACTGGGGACAGGGCGATGCTTACAATGCCTGGATCGCAGGTAAAGCGGCAATGCTGGAATCCGGTACATGGCAGATTGCTACATTAGATACCGATAATAAAGACGATGTAACATGGGAATACAAATATACTCCAATGCCAAAAGGCGAGCAGCAGGCAACCGTTATCGGCGGCGAAAACTTCGGTGTATGCAGCGGTTCTGAAAATGTAGAAGAGTGTGCAGAATTCCTGAAATATATGCAGTCCGCACAGAACACGGCAGACTGGTGTGAAATCGCAGGAAAATTACCGGTTCGTGCAGATGCAGTTGAACTGAAAGACTTCTGGACAGCAGATGAAAGATACAAAGTATTCAACGATTCCATGGAATTTGCAGTAGCAAGGGGACCTCACGAGTCCTGGCCGACCATTTCCGAAGCCCTGTACAAAGCAGAGCAGGCAGCTTTACTGGGTGACAAAGACCCGGCAGAAGCTTTGAAAGAAGCCCAGGCAACGATTTCACCTATTTTGGAAGAAACACCTATTGCAGTACAGAAGTAATACAGAATAAGTCTGGATGCTGACTGTAAAACAAGGTTTAAGGTGTATCCCGGCGATACATCTTAAACCTTTTTAAAAGAAACAGATAGGAATTTGGAAGAGGGGTGAAATCCATGAAAATGTCGATGGCGGCAAAAAAAAGAAGAGAAGGCTATACCTTTATCCTTCCAGGATTCATTTATATGCTGGTGGTTCTTGGGTATCCGCTGATTTATAACTTTGTGCTCAGTTTCAGGAATGTAAATGTTAAAACGTTCAAAGGCGGAACCGATGTCTTTGTAGGTTTGTCCAACTACATAGAGTTATTCCACAATGAAACATTTTTGATGGTATTTAAAAATACATTTATATTTACCATTGGATGTTTGGTTGTACAGTTTACTATAGGATTTATATTTGCACTGTTTTTCTCAAAGAAGTTTACACTTGCCGGACCCATCCGTGGTATGATCTTGGTAGGTTATATGATGCCCATGTCTGTTACGGCTTTGCTGGGCAAGAATATGTTCGATGTATCCAGTGGTGTGATCAATGACCTGTTTATGAAGATTGGGCTGATCAACGCTCCGGTGGAATGGTTGCTGAACGGAAGTACAGCCATGATCGCGATCATTGCAGTGAACTGCTGGGTTGGAATCCCGTTCAATATGCTGCTGCTGACTTCCGGCCTGACAGGAATTTCCACGGAGATTTATGAGAGTGCGGAGGTTGACGGCGCTAATCCGTTCCAGAGATTCCTCTATATCACACTTCCGCTTATGAAACCGGCTATTTTATCTGTGCTTATGTTAGGTTTTATTTATACCTTCAAAGCATTCGATTTGATGTTTGTTATGACAAGCGGCGGTCCTCTGAACTCTACTGATGTTCTTGGTACTTACGCTTATACATTGTCCTTCAAACAGTATGAATTCTCCTTAGGTTCTACAGCGGCGATCATCTTGTTCGCATGCCTGTTCATTGTCGGACTATTCTACTTGCGTCTCATATCAAAGGAGGATGATTAGAATGGCAGGAAAAGTGAAAATAACAAGCTCCAAAGAAAAAAGAAGAAATTTGATCAACTGTGTTATCGCAGTTATCGTTGCCATTCTGTTCCTGTTTCCGATTTACTGGATTCTTGCAATGTCCTTTAAATCAGATGCGGAATCATTCGGCAAACTTGTGACATATTATCCGCACAATTTTACCTTAGAGCCCTGGATCAAGAACTTCCAGGATGCAGAATTCCTGTCTTCCCTGAAGAACAGTATCTGTATCGCTTTCTTATCCATGGTGATCTCACTGGTATTTGGTATTCCGGCAGCTTACGGCATGGGACGTTATAAAGTACCGGGCAGAAAAGTATTCCTGCTTACCTTCCTGGTAACCCAGATGCTTCCTGCATCCCTGATGCTGACTCCTATGTATCTGATCTTTAACAAGCTGCATTTATTAGGAACATATTTAGGACCATCCCTGGCAATTGCTTCAGGATCTGTTCCGTTTATCGTCGTAACTTTGAGACCTTATTTTAAGAGCGTGCCCACATCCCTGGATGATGCTGCCAGAATTGACGGCTGCGGCGTGTTCCGTTCCTTCTTCAAGATCATGATTCCGGCGATCAAGACAGGTGTTATCACAGTAGTAGTTATCTCCTTCCTGGGCGGCTGGAATGACCTGGCATATTCCATGACATTTAACGTAAAACCGGATATGCGTCCATTGACAGCAAATATCTATAAATTCCAGAGTAAATACGGAACCAAGTGGAACTGTATTATGGCATACGGAGCAATTTTGGTACTGCCTGTTATCCTGTTGTTTGTATTCCTGCAGAAATACATTGTAGGCGGCCTGACGGCAGGTGCAGTAAAAGAATAAGAAGTATAGGACAGTGAGGACAAAAAATGACGGATATTATAAAAAAAGAAGGTGCATCCACCGGAGATTTCCGTTCGGACAATCATTTTTTACTGGGATATTTTGAGGAAAAGGATCATGCATTGTATTACCGTTATGATGCGGAGCGCGTGATCGTGGAACCCTGGGGAAAGAACAGTCTCCGGGTCCGCGCCTCCAAGATGCCCGAGATGCCGGATGAGCTCTGGGCATTAGATGGAAAACCGGAGGGACGCGAAGAGGCAAGTATTGCAATACATGATTTTTCCGCAGAAATTACAAACGGAAAGATCAGGGCAGTAGTGAACAATATCGGTAAGCTTACTTTTTACAACCAAAAGGGGGAAGTACTGCTTGAGGAATATGTCCGCAACAGAGAGGATATGTTTGCGGATACCTGCAGCTCCCTGGAGGTTGAAGCAAGGGAATTCAAACCGATCATCGGGGGCGATTATCAGCTCACCATGCGTTTTGAATCCAATCCAAACGAGAAGATTTACGGTATGGGCCAGTATCAGCAGAAGTTCCTAAATGTCAAAGGTGCAGAACTGGAACTGGCACACAGAAATTCCCAGGCAAGTGTTCCTTTTGCATTGTCTTCCCTTGGATATGGATTTTTGTGGAACAATCCTGCAATCGGGCGTGTCAGCTTCAATAAAAATATTACCACATGGGAAGCAAAATCCACAAAGAAATTGGATTATTGGATCACTGCAGGCGATACACCGGCTGAAATTGAGGAAGCTTACGCAGATGCAGCGGGAAAAGTTCCCATGATGCCGGAATACGGAATGGGATTCTGGCAGTGTAAACTCAGATATCAGACACAGGAAGAGCTTCTGGAGGTGGCAAGAGAATACAAACGCCGTCAGATTCCTATTGATGTCATTGTAGTGGATTTCTTCCACTGGCCGAAGCAGGGTGACTGGCGATTTGACGAGACATACTGGCCGGACCCGGATGCCATGATCGCGGAACTGAAGGAGATGGGTATTGAACTTATGGTATCCATCTGGCCTATGGTGGATTATAAGAGTGAGAATTTTGAGGAGATGAAGGCAAAAGGTCTCCTGACACGGGTGGAAAAAGGTGTCCGTATTGACAACACTTATATGGGCAATACCATCCAGTATGACCCGACGAATCCGGAAGCCAGAGAGTATGTGTGGAACAAGGCAAAACAGAATTATTATGACAAGGGTGTGAAGATTTTCTGGCTGGATGAAGCGGAACCGGAATATACGGTGTATGATTTTGAAAATTATCGTTATCATCTGGGACCGAATGTCCAGATCGGAAATGTCTATCCGGTAATGTATGCACAGACCTTCTTTGAAGGCATGAAAAAAGAAGGACAGGAAAACATCGTGAATCTGCTGCGCTGTGCATGGGCCGGAAGCCAGAGATACGGGGCACTTGTGTGGTCAGGTGATATCCATTCTTCCTTTGAAAGTCTTCAGAACCAGTTTGCAGCAGGCCTCAATATGGGAATCGCAGGGATTCCCTGGTGGACAACAGATATCGGAGGATTTTTCGGGGCTAATATCTATGATGAGGATTTCCATGAGGTTCTGATCAGATGGTTTGAATACGGTACGTTCTGTCCTGTTATGAGACTGCATGGCTATCGCATGCCGTATCAGCCTCAGTACGGAACAACCGGAGGCGCGGAGTGCGTATCCGGAGCGCCGAATGAAATCTGGTCTTACGGAGATAAGGTTTATGAAATCTGTAAGAAATACATTGAAATGCGTGAGGCCATGCGTCCTTATGTGCGCAGGCTGATGGAAGAAGCGCATGAAAAAGGTACACCGGTCATGAGACCTCTGTTTTATGATTTCCCGGAGGATAAGACATGCTGGGAGAATGAGACACAGTACATGTTCGGACCTGAAATTTTAGTCGCTCCTGTTATGGAAAAAGGACAGGAGGAAAGAGAGGTCTATCTTCCCGCAGGGGCGGAATGGAAAAATGTGTGGACGGGCGAGTGCTTTAAAGGCGGGCAGACAGTAACTGCGGCTGCACCTATCGAACAGATTCCACTGTTTACAAAAAATGAATTTGAACTGAACTTCTAAACGAAAAGGGTTGCTGCACGTAAAACTGGGGCAGCCCTTTCATAAAATAAGAAAGTCAATCAGGAGGAGGTATTTGAATGCTGAAACAAGTGGGCAACAAGTTATACAGGAGACAGGACAAGGAACTGCTCCTCATCGAACCATGGGGGAAAAACAGCCTGCGCGTGCGCGCAACACAGCGCAGTGAGTTTATCCCGGATACGGACAGCGCGCTTTTAGAACCGGAAGATACAGAGGTACAGATCACCATTGAAGGGAAAAAAGCAGTTATCACCAATGGGAAATTAACCTGTAAAATCATGGACAACGGGGTACTCCAATATTATAATCAGAATGGAAAGCTTCTTTTGGAGGAGTATGACCGCACCAGAGATATGTATGAGGGAAGTGATAAGTTCGCAAGCGCATTGGAGATCGTGCCGCGTACCTTTACCCCACGGCAGTGCTCTGATAATTTCAAATTGACAGTCCGGTTTGAGGCATATAAAGATGAGAAGATTTTCGGTATGGGACAGTATCAGCAGCCGTATCTGGATGTGAAAGGCTGTATCATTGAGCTGGCCCATAGAAATTCCCAGGCAAGTGTTCCGTTTGCCTTGTCAGACAGAGGGTACGGTATTCTGTGGAATAATCCGGCAATCGGTCAGGTGACATTTGGAAAGAACGTTACAGAGTGGATCGCTGAGTCAACAAAACAGATGGATTACTGGATCACAGCGGGAGATACCCCGGCTGAGATCGAAGAAGCCTATGCAGATGCCACGGGTAAGGTTCCCATGATGCCGGATTACGGAATGGGATTCTGGCAGTGTAAGCTGCGTTACCAGACACAGGATGAGATTCTGGAAGTTGCCAGGGAGTATAAGAGAAGAGGTCTTCCCATTGATGTCATTGTAGTGGATTTCTTCCACTGGCCCCATCAAGGCGACTGGAAGTTCGATAAAGATTATTGGCCGGACCCTGCAGCAATGGTGAGGGAATTAAAGGAGATGGGCATTGAACTGATGGTATCCATCTGGCCTACCGTTGACGCGGAGAGTGAGAATTATGAGGAGATGACAGAGCTGGGATACCTGACCCGTTCTGAGTACGGGAAACGGATCGGACAGCTTGGAGATGCCTGCATTATAGATGTGACCAATCCTGACGGAAGAAATTATGTGTGGGAGAAGATAAAGAAAAATTATTATGACCTGGGCATTAAGATTTTCTGGTTAGATGAGGCGGAGCCTGAGTTTACCGGATACGAATTTGAACATTACCGCTATTTCCTGGGAGCTGATATGGAAGTGGGAAATTTATATCCGAAATATTATGCCCGTATGGCATATGAGGGAATGGAAGCAGAGGGACAGAAAAATATTGTCAATCTTCTTCGCTGTGCATGGGCAGGCAGCCAGAAATACGGTGCGTTGGTATGGTCCGGTGATATTGACTCTTCTTTCCGTGCCCTGAGAAACCAGTTGGCAGCAGGATTGAATATGGGCATTTCCGGTATTCCGTGGTGGACAACCGATATCGGCGGTTTCCACGGCGGTAATATCCATGATGATGCATTTAAAGAATGTTTTGTCAGATGGTTTGCTTTCGGTGCATTCTGTCCGGTTATGAGGCTGCATGGATTCCGTGAACCATTCAAAGAACCTCTCGGCACTACAGGTGGAGGGAAACACATAAGCGGAGCAGAAAACGAGGTATGGAGCTACGGTGAAGAAGTATATGAGATCTGCAGGAAGTATATGGAGCTTCGCGAAAAGATGCGTCCTTATGTGAAGACTCTGATGCAGGATGCCCACGAAAAAGGAACACCGATCATGCGTCCCCTGTTCTATGATTTTCCGGAAGACAAAAAAGCCTGGGAAATTGAAGATCAGTACATGTTCGGCAGCAAGGTACTTGTCTGCCCGGTATTGTATGAAGGTGTTCGGGAACGTAAGGTATATCTGCCGGAAGGAAAATGGAAAAATATCAACGACAACAGGTTATATGAAGGCGGTGCAGAATATGTATGTGACGCGCCGTATGAGAGTATTCCTGTATTTGTAAAAGCAGGGGAACTGGAAGAGATTTTTTAAACAGTGATTGAAAAGGAAAGCAGGGATGACATATGGGCAATGGTACAATATTTGGTTATGACGGTAAGTATGTAAAGGTGATTGATAAGATATTCAATACAATAGTAGTGAGTTTATTTTGGCTGATTGGATGCCTCCCCATCATAACGATTGGTGTATCTACAACTGCTATGTACTATACTGCAGTGAAGGTTATTAAAAATGAAGAGGGATATGTGCTGGAGCAGTTTCTGAAATCATACCGGAGAAATTTGAAAGACGGTATTCTTCTTGAAATACTCTTCGCCGTGGTTTTGTTTATCCTGCAGTTAAACGTGGGGATATTACAGGCGAAGACTTCAGGAAACGTGGGATTATTTTTTATCTGCCTTTACTATGGAGTCAGTATCTACGCGGCAGGAATGCTCTGCTATGTATTCCCTGCGCTTTCCAGATTTGAAATGCCTATGGGATGGATTTTAAAGCTGTCCATGTTCATGACAGGACGTTATTTCCTGACAACTGTTATGCTGCTGTTTATTTTAGTGTCCTCTGCTGCGATAGTGGCATGGATACCCTATACCATGATAGTTGTGCCCGGAGCTGCATCCCTGCTCTGCTCTGAATTTATGGAACGGGTATTGAAGAAGCATGAACCAAAAATAGAAGAACTGGAGGAACCACAGCTATGAAATTTACCAATGGATATTGGCTGTTAAAAGACGAAATGACCCCCGCCTATGCTGTAGAGTACGGCGGTCATACCGTAAAGGGAGATGAACTGACTGTTTATCTGCCCGGAAAACATATTGCAGGCAGAGGGGATGCCTTGAACATTCCCATGCTGACGGTCAAACTTTCCACACCTATGGAGGGCGTGATCAAGGTGTCAGCCGTCCACCACGCAGGAGCACTTTATAAAGGGCCTTTTGCGGAGATTACAAATGATCATCCCCATGCTCAGATCACAGAGACAGAGGAATGTCTGACCTTCGCCAGCGGAAGTTTAAGGGCAGTGATCGACAAGACGCCGAATGCGTATAAGCTGGCTTTTTATGAGGGGGACAAGTTCCTGACAGAGTCCAGCTTCCGCAACCTGGCACATATGCACAACAGGGAAACCGGAAAGAACTATATGGTGGAACAGCTTCTCATTGATGTGGATGAGTATGTTTACGGTCTTGGCGAACGGTTTACACCTTTCGTGAAAAACGGACAGACTGTGGAAATGTGGAATGAAGACGGCGGCACAGCCAGTGAGATTGCCTACAAAAACATTCCGTTTTATATTACCAACAAGGGGTACGGTGTCCTGGTGGATAATGAGGGCGACGTGGCCTATGAAATCGCCAGTGAGAAAGTGGAGAGAATCCAGTTCTCCGTGGAAGGGGAGCGTCTGGACTATTATTTCATCAGCGGTCAAAGCCCAATGGGAACTGTGGAGAAATACACAGAACTGACAGGGAAGCCTGCGCTGCCTCCTGCCTGGTCCTTCGGCCTCTGGCTCACCACATCCTTTACGACGGATTATGATGAGAATACTACGTCCGGTTTTATACAGGGAATGGCAGACAGGGATATCCCGCTGCATGTGTTCCATTTTGATTGTTACTGGATGGAGGCTTTTGAGTGGTGTAACTTCAAATGGGACCCCAATGTGACCACGGATCCCAAATCCATGCTGCAGAGATACCACGACAAGGGCCTGAAGATCTGTGTATGGATCAACCCTTATATCGGTCAGAAATCCTGCCTGTTTGAGGAGGGCAGCGAGAAAGGCTATCTGCTGAAACGCACGGACGGAAGCGTATGGCAGACAGATCTGTGGCAGCCGGGGATGGGACTTGTGGACTTTACGAATCCTGATGCCTGCGTCTGGTACCAGAGCAAATTAAGGACACTTCTGGACATGGGTGTGGACTGTTTTAAGACAGACTTCGGTGAGAGGGTTCCTGTGAAGGATATCGCTTATTTTGACGGCTCAGATCCGGTTAAAATGCATAATTATTATACCTATTTATATAATCAGACCGTATTCCGGCTTTTGGAGGAAGTCAGAGGTGAGGGGGATGCCGTACTCTTTGCACGTTCCGCAACGGTTGGCGGGCAGAAGTTCCCGGCTCACTGGGGCGGCGACTGCTCCGCTACGTATGTTTCCATGGCTGAGACGCTGCGGGGCGGATTGTCTCTTTCCCTCAGTGGATTTGGATTCTGGAGCCATGACATCAGCGGATTTGAACAGACAGCTCCGGCAGATATTTACAAACGCTGGTGCCAGTTCGGGCTTTTGAGCTCACACAGCCGTCTGCATGGGTCTTCTTCCTACCGCGTGCCGTGGCTATTTGATGAGGAAGCCTGTGTAGTGCTGAAAGAGTTTGTGAATCTGAAATGCCGCCTGATGCCGTATCTGTACGGACAGGCTGTCCGTGCCCATGAATACGGCACACCGGTTCTGCGGCCCATGTTCCTGGATTTCCCTGAGGACAGAGCCTGTGATACCCTGGACCGTCAGTATATGTTCGGTTCTTCCCTGCTCGCGGCGCCTGTATTTAAAGAATCCGATGAGGTGGATTATTATCTGCCGAAGGGAACCTGGGTGAATCTGATCACCGGGGAGACAAGAGAGGGCGGAACCTGGTACAGGGAAGTTTACGATTACCATTCCATGCCGCTTATGGTGAAGGAAAATACGATTCTGCCTGTCGGAAAGAATGACCGGGAAGCGGAATATGACTTTGCGGACGGTGTGACACTTCTGTTGTCTGTATTTGCCGATGGAAAAGAAGCAGATGTGGAGATACCGGACTGCAGAGGCAAAATTGTGATGAAAGCCCATGCAGAATGCAGGGACGGAGAGATTCTTGTACATATTGAAGGCGGAAACGATAATTATACGGTAAAGAGCCTTGGCGGACAGAAGTTTAAAATGGTATAAGAAAGTATAAAAGAAAATAAAAAGATGGCGCAGTACCGGAAAAAACGGTTCCTGCGCCATTTCTTTAAACAAATTTTACTGCAGTGCCGTAAGCCATGATCTCAGCTGCGGCCTGGGCAACAGAGGCAGATGAGTAGCGTACGCATACAATGGCATCTGCTCCCATGGACTGGGCTTCCTCCGCCATGCGTTTGGTTGCCAGGGCTCTGGCCTCATTCATCATCTCATTATATGAGGTCAGTTCGCCGCCCACCAGAGTCTTGAATCCGTTCATGATATCTTTGCCCATGTGCACGGTCTGGATGGTGCTGCCTTTTACCAGGCCAAGCATTTCAACATTTTTTCCGGTTATGTGATCTGTTGTGACTATCAGCATAAGCATTTCCCCCTTTTGATTATAAAAGTGTGATCATATGTCTTTATTCTACTCCAGGTTCAGTCTTTTTGACAAGATATATCTGCTTCCAAAGAAGAAGAAAATACCGGCTGCCAGATACCAGAGGGTTTCTATGATATAGGAATAATTAGTGACTCTTTCACCGGCACGTGTGATCATCATTACGGTTCCGAATCCGCCCGGAAGGGTAATACTTGTAATAATAAGGTCTACGATATTGCATAAAATTATAATACCAAAGAAAGATAACACGGACCCCATAACTTTGTGGGTCTTGAACTGGCTTCCGAGGCAGACAGCGAAGATCAAAAGCCCTGTGGAGAAGATGAAAAATTCTATACAGAGGGACAGCAGATATACAATATTGTTCAGGATATCCGACAGTCCGCTCAGGGAGGTCAGTGTGTGCCACATCTCCCGGAATCCGTAAACGATGGCGGGCCAGGTCTCTTTGTTCACCAGAAGGATGGCAATGGATGCAGCAACAAAGATCAGGTCAAGTATTGTCCATACCCAGTAAATAAATATTTTGGACAACAAAAGCTGTGTGGGAGATACCGGAAGCGTGTGCGTCAGGTAGCCTTCATCTGAAAAGAAACTTTTCTGTATGTGTATTGCCAGATACAGCATGGTCATAAGCAGGACTGCCATGATCCCGAATACGTAGACGACCACATAAAACATGGTTGTTATGCCCATAACGGTATTGGATGAGTCAGAAAGAAATTTTGAAAAATAAATTTGATATCCAATGCGCCCGATGAGTGCATAAACTAAAAGCGCTCCGTGTACAATTAATAGTAGTGTGGAAACAGATTTCCACTCATATTTGAATAGTTTCTTTAACATTTGAACACCTCCCGGAACAGACTGTCCACAGATACTCCTTTGGCCATGCGGATATTGTCCACGCTGTCCTGCATGCGGATATGCCCGTTCTGAATAAAAATCACATCATCCAGAATGTTTTCCACATCTGAGATCAAATGGGTGGAAATGAGGATGGTAGCATTTTCATCATAGTTGTTGATGATCGTGGAAAGGATATAATCCCTGGCAGCAGGGTCAACACCTGCAATCGGTTCATCCAGGCAGTACAGACTGGCTCTGCGGCTCATGACCAGAATGAGCTGTACTTTTTCCTTTGTACCCTTTGACATGGTGCTTAGACGGTCGTTGGGGTTGATATTCAGCTTCTGCAGCATGTCATAGGCCCGTGACCTGTCGAAGTCTTCATAAAAGTCACAGAAATAGGATATAAGATCTAAAACCCGCATCCAGCGGTTCAGATAGGTGCGTTCCGGCAGATAGGATACAATCCTTTTTGTCTCCACACCGGGTGCCTTGCCGTCAACAAAGATCTCTCCCTCAGTGGGAACCAAAAGGCCGTTCAGCAGTTTGATTAATGTGGTTTTGCCGCTGCCGTTTGGGCCCAGCAGACCGATGATCTTACCACGGTCCAGTGATAAGTCGATGTGGTCAAGTGCCAGTTTATTGCCATAACGTTTTGTCAGGCCCCGGCAGTCCAGAATCGTACTCATTTTTTCTCCTCCTCGCTCACTTTATTGATCAGCCCTATGATGTCCTCTTTAGACAGGCCTATTTTTTCCATTTTTTCAAGAAACTCCTTGATTTGTTCAGATGCAAGTTCTGTTTTCAGATCATCTATCATACTAAGGTCCTCCGTAATGAATCTTCCGCTGGTTCTCTGGCTGTATACCAGATTGGTACGCTCCATCTCTGACAGGGCTTTCTGCATAGTGTTGGGATTGACGCCTGCTGTCTGCGCCAAATCCCGCACAGATGGAAGTTTGCTTCCCGGCGGATAGATGCCAGCGATGATATCTGTTGTGATACGCTCGATCAGCTGTACATAGACAGGCCGATCAGGATTCAGTTTCCACGACATATAATGTAACACCTCCTGTATTACTGTACTAATTGCTTAATACAATAATACGCATTTACAGGTACTTTGTCAATAGGTTTTTAAAAAAATACAAAAGAATTTGAAAAACCATCCATTTAGGCATTGCAATTCCCCGATTATATGTTACAATATTGTTACGGAAAAATTAAAAGGTGAGAGTATGAACTTATACGAAGCGATATTTTCAAGAAAATCTGTCCGAAGCTATGAGATGGAACCGGTAAAGGCGGCTCTGCTGAGTGAGATCAGAGAGTATTACAGCCAGATTGAAGGGTTGAATCCGGGTATCCATACGGAGATTTCTATTATAGATAATACTAAGGGACAAAATAAAAGAATACATCTGCTGGGAGCGAAGGCACCTTATTACATTGCCTTTTACTCAGAGGATAAAGACCGCGCTATGATGAACGCGGGATATATTATGGAGCAGCTTGCGCTCTTTATGTGTGCAAAAGGGCTGGGGACATGTTTTTTAAGCGGTGTGAAGCCAAAGGCAGGAAACCCTCACAAGGGGAATCTGAAATTTGTGATTCTCATGGCTTTCGGATACAGCCGGGGCAGCCATACAAGAAAGGCTGTGGAGGCAAAGCGCATGGATCTGCAGGAGCTTTGTGTGTACAAGGAGGTTCCGAGACAGTGGATGAAGCAGCTTCTGGATTCCGCACGCCTGGCGCCGTCCAGTATGAACAGCCAGCCATGGCGGTTTGTGGTTTACGATAACAGAATTCACGTATTTGCCAAGAAGCATAATATGAATCACCTGGGCAGGTATGAGGAGTTTAATTTTGGTATCATGTTTTCTCATCTTATGATCGTTGCAGAAGAATTGTGGCTGGACGTGGATTTGATACGCCTGGAGGATATCACACATAAGAATTTCCCCAACAGCCAGTATATATTGAGTGCTATTTTAAGGACGTGATGAAGAGTCACGTCCTTTTTTTCTGAATTCACGTACAATTATGCGCGCCGCGGCATATTGTGTAATGAGACATGCGTGTGAAGGAAGAGGGAATGCATGATAACTGTGAGTTTATGTATGATCGTTAAGGATGAGGAGGAGGTTCTGGATCGCTGTCTTTCAGGGATGAAAGACCTGGTGGATGAAATGATCATTGTGGATACAGGATCAAAGGACAGGACAAAGGAGATTGCAGGACGGTATACTGACAAAGTATTTACATTTGAATGGACAGATGATTTTTCGGCTGCCAGGAACTTTTCTTTTTCCAAAGCATCTATGGAATACTGTATGTGGATGGACGCGGATGATGTGCTGCTCGAGAGGGACAGAATGGCTTTTTTGACAATGAAACGTGATTTGTCTTTGGACACGGATATTGTGATGATGCGTTATCATACGGCATTTGATGAGAAAGGAAATGCAGTATTCTGGTATTACAGAGAGCGTCTGATTCGGAACGGACGTGGATTTTTATGGCAGGGCGCAGTACATGAGGTCATAACGCCCGGCGGAAATATTGTATACTCAGAGGCTGCTGTTTCACATAAAAAGATCTGTGCAGGGGACCCGGACAGGAACCTCAATATATATAAGAAGATGCTGGCACAGGGGAAGGTCCTGAATGCAAGAGAACTCTATTATTATGCCCGGGAACTATATTACCATGGGGCTTACGGGGAAGCTGTCGAAGCATTCGGCAGCTTTTTAAGGCAGCCGGATGCCTGGCTGGAAAATAAGATAGAGGCATGCCAGGTCATGGCGCAGTGTTATGAAAAAAAAGGAAACAGGGCAGCATCTCTGCAGGCGCTCTTAAGGAGCCTGGAATATGATGTGCCGAGAGCAGAGATCTGCTGTGACATCGGGAAGCATTTTATGGAAGAGGATCAGTACGAAACGGCTGTCTTCTGGTATAAAACAGCTCTGGAATGCAGGCCGGATATCGAAAGAGGGGGTTTTGTCCTCCCAGACTGCTATGGGTATATTCCGGCAATGCAGCTCTGTGTCTGCTGTGATAAACTGGGAAAATACGCGGAGGCGGAGGCATATAACGAGAGGGGCGGGAAATATAAACCGGATTCCGCGGCTTACTTATACAATAGGGAATACTTTCGTGGAAAAAACATAAATTCCCAAAATTCTTAACATCCATTGGACAGCAACATACAATGTATTAGCAGTCTTGAACTGCTAATAGAAATGGATGTGATAATATGAAAGATAATTGTAGATATGGAAAAGAAGAGAGTGCTGCGGCAGAGAGAAATAATGATGTGCATGCAGCAGGATGCCAGGACACAAGATGTTGTCCGGTTTGTCATGAGAGAAGATGCTGCTGCCCGGGGCCTACAGGTCCCATGGGACCCATGGGGCCCATAGGTCCGAGAGGGCCCATCGGCCCAAGAGGTGCTACCGGTGCTGCGGGAGTTCCGGGAATGCGGGGAGCCACAGGACCTACAGGGCCAAGCGGAGCTACAGGCGCTAACGGAATGCGTGGTGCCACAGGCCCAACCGGAGCCCCTGGAATTGCAGGTGTAACGGGGGCCACAGGGCCTGCAGGAAAGACTCCTGTGATTACCGTGGCAGGTACAGTGACGGGAGAACCCGGCACAGAGGCGTCTGTTGATGAAACGTTTACACCGGATGGCGCTGAGTTGTTCTATACGATTCCGGCTGGTCCCACAGGTCCGACCGGAGCAGCAGGAGCGGCAGGAGTTACCGGGGCTACAGGGGCAACCGGTTCGGAAGGCGCTGCCGGTCCCACAGGTCCTACAGGTCCCACCGGAGCTACGGGTCCGACCGGAGCTGCCGGTCCAACGGGTCCGACCGGGCTCATAGGCCCTACGGGTCCCACCGGAGCCAATGGAGCCGCGGGAGCCACCGGAGCTACGGGAAATACAGGAGCCAACGGAGCAACCGGCCCAACCGGAGCCACAGGGGCAGCCGGGGCCACAGGCCCCACTGGGCCAATGGGAGCAAAAGGTGATACCGGAGCCAATGGAGCAACCGGCCCGACAGGTGCCGCAGGCCCTACGGGTCCCACCGGAGCCAATGGAGCCGTCGGAGCTACCGGAGCTGCAGGCCCAACCGGTCCGACCGGAGCCACAGGGCCTACAGGTATGAATGGAGCAGCGGGAGCCACAGGAGCCACCGGAAATACAGGAGCCACCGGAGCACCAGGACCTATGGGAGCCACAGGAGCTACCGGGGCCAACGGAGCTACGGGTCCGACAGGAGCAACCGGCCCGACCGGAGCCAATGGAGTAATGGGAGCTACAGGAGCAACCGGCGCTACCGGGGCCACCGGAGCCACAGGGAATACCGGAGCTACAGGCGCGACAGGTCCTGCAGGAGATACGGCATGTTGTGCATGTGTTGCGCAGATGAGAAACATCCTTCAGCAGATCATCACGCTTTATCCAACAGAAAATCTTGTGATATCCATGGAAAGCGGCAACAATGTGAGCGGCCGTCCGGGAAGCCTTCTTCCTGCCCCGAACACAAATCCAAATGCCGGTCTTTTCCAGATAGTAAACAGTCAGGGCGCAGCACAGGAGGCGGTATCAATCTGCAGAATCGCAGCCGTCAGAATCACCAGTGCTGCCTATAATAACGGAATCACGTATCTTCCGGCACCTGCTCCGGCACCTACAGGCTGCTGCGCAAACTGTGAGGCTGCTGTCCGTTCTTATCTGCCGGTGGGTACAACAGGAGCCGCTGTCAAGGCAGGCGGTCAGACCGTCGGACAGGGCAGTGTGCTGAGAAACGAATATGGCGTAGTGGTTCTTGTCGGCGCCAATAACAGTGATCCGACCTTTATCTCCACCTGCAAGGCCGAAAGTATCACAAAGTAATTATTTACAAGGAATAAGCTTTAAACCATACGGGGGAGAAAATCTGTATATCAGGTTTTCTCCTCCTGTTTTTTATACTTTGATTGGAGGGCACTTGTTCCTTTTTGAGCGAAAGTATTTTCTTTTATCATAAGATGGTGAAAAGTTCCGGTCAATCGATAAATGTTTCTTGACAAGTGAAAATGTAACTGATATAGTTACAGTATAAGAGTAACAAAAAAAGTTACAGTAGCGTGATGAGGATTTATATTCTGAGTCATGGGCTCAGAAAGGAGCAGTTATGAATACGAAAGAACACGAAGTTATGAAAATGAGAGGCAGTGCAGATGTATCATATCTTGGGCAGAGCGTAGACTCCATGATATGGGAGTTTATGAAGGAAAAGGGGATTCCGGGACTTACCCTGGCAATTGTTCAGGCCCCCTATATTCCGAGAGTAGTGGGGTATGGGTTGTCAGATACAGGTGAGAGAAGGCTGGCTTCAGCCAATACAATGTGGCCGGCAGGCCCCATTTCCCAGGCGTTTGCGGCTGTGGCAGTCATGCAGCTTTTTGAGGATGGAAAACTGGGGCTGGAAGATAAACTGGGTGATCATATACCGGAGGTACCGGAGGAATGGTATGATATTGAGATTCTGCAGATGCTCCGCCATGCGTCGGGTCTGCCTGACTGCCAGACGGATGGATTTGACATTTACAGAGAATGGGAGTTTAAAGAGGTTCTTGATTTAATAAGCAAAGAAGCCCTGCATTTTACTCCGGGTACAGAGGTGGAATGGAGTGCGTCAAATTTCCTGATGCTGACAGAGATCGTGGAACGTGTAAGCGGTGAGACATATCATGATTTTGTGACAGAAAGGCAGATCCATTTCCTTGGACTGAAGAGGACAGGATTTGCGGAGGACCTGGAAAACTTCAGGCATGAGGATGTATCCCTGACGGAGAACATCCATCAGTTGTTTAAAAAAGACGGGACATACATTGACCCCACAGAACCGGCCGCAAGTTATGACGAACTCGGCAGAAGGACAGGGCGGGCAGCGTCTTCAGCCCTCAGGGGAGTGGGGGATGTCTGGGCGTCCGCGCAGGATATTTCCTTCTGGGATATCGGGCTGGCAGGAGGAGTGCTGATCCATGAGCCTGAGCACAGAAAGCTTGTCTACGCCCCGTGGAACCTGCCGGACGGCAGAGAGGTGCCGGGAGTGGCAGGCTGGCAGTTTTATAAGCACAGAGGACTGATGGATATCAAAGGTTCTGTTCCCGGGTATTCTTCTTTCCTGAGCAGGTTTACCCATCCGGATGAACTGGTGTGCGTTACGCTGCTGGCAAATAAGGAAGGTATTGACTTTACGAATCTGGGAAGAAGAATTGCGGGGGCGTTCGGAGATCTGCTGTCCACCAATTATGATGATAATAAATTGTATCTCTTTGAAGGGCAGTTTCCGGTAAAGGATATGGTCAGACGATTGAAAAACGTTCTGGAAGAAAAGAAAATTCCGGTATTTGCAGAATTTGACCATGCGAAAAATGCAGAGGAGGCAGGTCTGTCCCTGCGGCCGACCACAGTGGTCGTCTTTGGTGCTCCAAAAGTGGGAACCGGGCTGATGCAGGAGGATCAGAGCATTTCCCTGGAACTTCCGCTCAGGATTGCCCTCTGGGAGGATGAGACGGGCAGTACCTGGCTGGCATTTCCAAGAATGGAACGGCTGGCAGGAGAATATGGACTGGGCAGTCATCCGGTGGTTGGGAAGATGCAGGAGCTGCTGGAGGAACTTGTGAGAAAAGCGGGGAGTGTTTATGCATAGATAAATGCAGAACGCAAAAGGACGGACATCTTTTTGAGATGTCCGTCCTTTTCAAGAAATAAAAAGAGCGCGAGACGGGACTCGAACCCGCGGCCTCGACCTTGGCAAGGTCGCGCTCCACCAACTGAGCCACTCGCGCATGTCTTAACGACAAAACATAATATACTATATCTTTCGTCAAATGTCAACACGTTTTTTGAAAAAAATTAAAAAATATTTCTGGGGTATTTACCATGTAAAAAAAGGAGGGCCGGGCTTTTTATAAAGCCCGGCGTATGAAAAAGAAAATTTTTATATAAAGGTGATTGCCTTTCTATGTATCTAATAATAAAGCACAAATGTGATGAAACTGTGGTGAAATATTAAAAGAATTGTGAATGGAATTTGAATGTTTTGTGAAAGGAGAAAATAATTTTCCATTATGCTCAATTTATGCTATAATAGACGAAAAGCTGGTCAGACGCCCACCGGCGCCTGGGGTCTGTGATAAGACCAGACGGGGGCAGAGAGCAGCACTGCATTAGGAGGTGCTTCATTATGAAAATGATTTTTGCGATCGTGCACAAGGAAGATGAAGGATTCGTGGTAGAACGTCTGAATAAGGAACGCATCAGTGTGACAAAACTTGCCAGTACAGGCGGATTTTTGAGAAAAGGAAATGCCACGCTGATGATAGGAACTGAGGACGACAAGGTGGAAATGGTGCTCCAGGTCATCAAGGAAGAGTGTTCCAGAAGAAAAGAGATGCTCATCAATCCAACTTATTCCGCCGGGACAAAAGGTCCGGTGCTGGGATATTCCGCACCGCCGGTCACCATTGATGTGGGCGGCGCTACAGTATTTATTGTGAATGTGGAACAATACTTGAAACTGTAAAGGCGGATACGAGAGATGATAGGAACACTGGTAAACTGCGCTACGATTTTGACAGGGAGCTTTATCGGCAGCAGATTGAAAAAAGGAATACGGGAGGAGCATCAGGAGATCATGATGCAGGCCATGGGGCTGGCAGCCACAGCGCTGGGAATCAATGCCATAGTCAAGTACATGCCCCAGAGTGAATACCCGGTTCTGTTTATTGTGAGTCTGGCACTTGGCGGGCTTCTCGGAGAGAAGATACATCTGGAGGACAAGTTTAAGAAGTTTGTCACCGGGTTTTCCAATGGGAATCTGGCTCAGGGCTTATCCACGGCGATATTACTGTTCTGCGTGGGAACCCTGTCCATTCTGGGGCCCATGGAGAGCGCATTGAGAGGGGACAATACTTACCTGTTCACCAATGCCATGCTGGATTTTGTCACATCCTCTGTGCTGGCATCCACCTTTGGATTCGGTATCGCACTGGCAGCCATTGTCTTGTTTTTCTGGCAGGGATTTTTCTACTGCCTGGCACTGCTGCTGGCCGGTGTCATGAGTCCGGCGATCATGGCGGAGATTTCCATTATCGGAGGTATCCTGATCTTCAGCTCAGGCCTCAGCATCCTGGGAATCAAGAATTTCAGAACCATGAATATGCTTCCCGCATTTCTGGTTCCCGCAGTGTTCTTTATCGTCAAATCATTTTTATAAACAGAAAATCCAAACCCCGGTCATAAGGGATGGATGCCATACGACAGAAGAAAGGGGATCAACATCGTGGTCAGAAAGACAAATGTAGTGGAACAGCAGAATGTGCGGGGCGGAGAAGGCACCGTGGAATTCCATCATATCCTGAAGGAGGAAGAGCTTTACGGACACGGCAAGTTATATGCCAAAGTAGTGTTAAAGCCGCACAGCTCCATCGGTATGCATCAGCATGTGGGCAACACAGAGCCATATTTTGTGCTGAAGGGAACAGGAGTTTTCGTGGACAATGACGGCAGCCGTACAGAAGTGCATCCCGGAGATGTATGTGTCATTGAGCCGGGACAGAGCCATAGCATGGAGAATAATACAGACGAAGATTTTGAAATGATGGCTCTCATTTACAACGAAGCAGCAAAATAGACAGGACAGATTTTGCGGAGGAGAAAAGCCTCTGACGAAATCTGACAAAAAGGACGTTTTCGCATGGGCGGGAATGTCCTTTTTTGTAAAATGCACTTGTGAAACATAATATATAATGTTAAAATTGTCACATAAGCATATGCTTGTGTATGCTTCTTGGGCATACGAAAATTTCAGGAAAAAAGCGGAGGAATTCAAGATGAAAAAACTGAAAGTGACAAAAGGCGCAAAGTGTATGGCATGTCTGGAATGTGTAAGAGCCTGTTCAACAAGCTTTTACAAGGAGTTTGACCCGGACAAATCCTGTATCCAGATCATTGACAAAAAGGGCGATGCAAAACCGATGGTCTGCGTACAGTGCGGAAAGTGCGCAGAGGCCTGTCCAGAAGGTGCGATCACACAGAATGCAAAGGGCGTTTACATGATCAACAAGAAAAAATGTACCGGATGCGGCAAATGTGTTGAGGCATGTCCTTTCCATGTAATGGTGAAGGCAGAGGATTCACCGACAAGCAGCAAATGTATCGCTTGCGGTATCTGTGCGAAAGCATGTCCGATGGACGTACTGGAAGTTGTAGAGAGCTAAGCATATGTAACGGGGCTGCCGCGTGAATCATGCGGCGGCCTTTTGTGTTTTTGGATACCGGGAGATATTGGAAGAAAAGGGGGTTTTTGCATGGTACACGGTACAGCGGTACTGAAATCAGAATACGACGGCCTGGGGCTGTCCGTCTTATGGGTCGTGCCAAATGAAGGGACAAAAGGTGTGGTACAGATATCCCACGGCATGAGCGAGAACAAGGAGCGGTATCTGCCATTTATGGAATACCTGGCCGAACGGGGATACATCTGTGTGATCCATGACCATCGCGGGCATGGCGGCAGTGTACATAACCGGGAGGAGCTGGGATATCTCTACGGCGGTAAAAATAAAGCCATGGTGGAGGATCTTCATCAGATCACCATATGGATCAAAGAGATATTTCCGGATCTTCCGGTGTATCTTCTGGGGCACAGCATGGGCACACTGGTAGCCAGGAATTACCTGAAATATTTTGACAATGAGCTGGAAAAACTGATCCTTACCGGGCCGCCATGTGAGAATCCGGCAGTGGATCTGGGCCTGCTCATAGCCAGAACACAGAAAAGGCACAGAGGAGGCCGCTATCGCAGCAAACTTTTAGAGACCATGTCCTTTGGTACCTTTGCCAGCCGTTTTGCAGGGGAGAAGAGCCGGTTTGCCTGGATCTGTTCCGATGAGGAAGTGGTGAAGGCGTATGAGGAATCACCACTGTGCGGTTTCACTTTTACGGCGGATGGGTTTGAGGGGCTTTTGATGCTCCTGAAGGAAACCTACAGGAAAGAGGGCTGGAGGCTGCAGAATCCCCAGCTGCCCATTCTGTTTCTGGGGGGCGAAGAGGACCCCTGTATCGGAAACGGCAGAAAGTTTGTGAAAGAGCTTCAGTACATGAGGCAGGTGGGCTACCGCCACGTGACGGGAAAGCTCTATCCGGGCATGCGCCATGAGATTTTAAATGAAAAAGATAAACTGACAGTATATCGGAATATTTATCAATATCTGGAAAAATAAGGCGATTATTTTGAAATTATCTCCAATATGCCGGTTGAAAAACAAAAAATATAATGTTATAGTTAATTTGTACTCATAAATAAAAAGAAAGTACAGGTGTTATAAAAGGAGGACGAGCATGAAGAAGAAAATTTTAGGTATCGTGTTATCTCTGACAATGGTCGGTGCCATGCTGGCAGGCTGCGGACAGCAGCAGGGAGCTGAGGACAAGAAGGAAGAAACCAAGACAGAAGATACGAGCAAAGAAGATACCAATGCGGACGACGCCGAAAAAGCGGATGATACGGACAAAAAAGAAGATGCTGCTGACGACAGCAAGACGGAAGCCAGCGGTAAATTCGCTCCGGTTGCAAAAGAAGACCTGAAGGTGGGCGTTATCCATATTTCCGATCCGGCAGAGGGTTCCGGATACACTTACACACATGACCAGGGCATCGTTGAGATGCAGAAGGAACTGGGACTGGAAGACAGCCAGATCATCCGTAAGAACAATATCCCGGATACAGACCCAACCATGACAGAACAGGCGATCAGGGAATGTATCGAGGACGGATGCCAGATCATTTTCGCCACCAGCTTTAACTACATGGACACCTGTGAGCAGCTTGCGCAGGAATTCCCGGATGTGATCTTCTCTCACGGCACAGGATATAAGTCCAATGATACAAACTTTAACAACTACTTCGGAAGAATTTACCAGGCAAGATATTTATCCGGTATCGTTGCAGGTATGAAGACAGAGAGCAACAAGATCGGCTATGTGGCAGCCATGGGTTCTGAGAACTCAGAGGTTACCGGCGGTATCGACGCATTTGCCATCGGTGTTGCAGAGGTGAACCCGGATGCGGAGATCCACGTAAAAGTAACGAACAGCTGGTTCTCACCCACAGAGGAGACCAACGCGGCAAAAGCTCTGATCGCAGAGGGCTGTGACGTGATCGGACAGCACTGTGACACACCCAACCCGCAGACTGAGGCAGAATCCGCAGGCGTATGGGGCGTAGGATACAATTCTGATATGAGCAAGGATGCTCCGGATGCTACACTTACCTCTGTTATCTGGAACTGGGGCGTATATTATACACAGGCAGTGCAGAAAGTCATTGACGGAACCTGGACACCGGAGATCTACTTCGGCGGAATGGATGACGGTCTGGTAGATATCACTCCTATCAATGAGGAGCTGTGCGCACCGGGAACAAAAGAGAAAGTGGAAGAAGCCAGAAGAAAGATCATGGAAGAAGGCTTCAATGTATTTGACGGAGTTCTGGAGACAAACGACGGCAAAGCTGTGGGAACAGAAGGCGGCACACTGGATGATGCGACCATTACCGGAGGAATCAACTGGTATTATAAGAATGTAATCGTAGATTGATCCATATTTCTTGTTTAGTGAAAAATACAAAGAGGGAATACAAAATGTGAAAAATCATTTTGTATTCCCTCTTTTCTTATGATACAATTATCCTGTATGTTTGTGTCTAAAATTGTAACGGATGGTGTATGCGTTACCAAAACAGAAAGAAACGAGAGGTGACACAGTTGGCTTTAGACAAGGTAGAGAATGCCATTGAGCTGAGAGGTATCACAAAGACATTTGGCAGTGTTGTGGCGAACGACCATATTGACCTGGATGTGAGAAGGGGAGAGATCTTAGCGCTTCTTGGTGAGAACGGGTCCGGAAAAACCACATTGATGAATATGATTTCAGGCATTTACCACCCCGATGAGGGCAGCATCCATGTAAATGGCAGGGAAGTGGTGATCAATTCCCCCATGGATGCCAAGAAGCTGGGAATCGGCATGATCCATCAGCATTTTAAGCTGGTGGATGTATTTTCAGCCATGGATAATGTGGTGATCGGTGCAGAGGGAAAAAGGATTAAGCCCAGGGAGCTGAAAGAGAAAATCCAGGAGCTGACCAAAAAATTCGGTCTTGAGGTTGACCCGGAGAAGAAGATATACAATATGTCCGTCAGTGAGAAGCAGACCGTGGAAATTCTGAAGGTACTGTACAGAAATGCGGATATTTTAATCTTAGACGAGCCTACAGCAGTGCTCACGCCCCAGGAGACCCAGAAGCTTTTTGCCATTCTGCGCAGAATGAAAGAGCAGGGAAGCGCCATTATCATTATCACCCACAAGCTGAACGAGGTTATGGAGATCAGCGACCGGGTGACGATCCTCAGAAAAGGAAAAAGTATAGACACGGTAAACACAGCCGAGACCAATGAAAAGCAGCTCACCGAGCTGATGGTGGGCCGTCCGGTCACCCTGGAGATAGACCGGCCGAAATGTGAGAATGTGCACACCAGGTTAAAAGTGGTGGATCTGTCTGTGAAGAAAGCGGACGGGACCATGGCCCTTAAGGATCTGTCCTTTGAGATTAAGGCGGGAGAGATCCTGGGCGTAGCAGGGATCGCCGGCAGCGGACAGAAGGAGCTGTGCGAGGCCATTGCGGGTCTTGTGCCTGTGGAGACAGGTGCAGTCCTGCACAATAAAGAAAATATCATCGGCAAGACGCCGAAGCAGATCAACAACCTGGGAATCAGCCTGGGCTTTGTGCCTGAGGACAGGCTGGGCATGGGGCTTGTGGCGTCCATGGGTATGGTGGACAACATGCTGCTGAAATCCTATGACAAGGCAAAGGGCATCTTTGTGGACAGAAAGCCCGCCAAAAAACTGGCTGAGGAGCTGGTAGAACGCCTGGAGATCATGACCCCCAATGTGGAGACGCCTGTGCGCCTGCTCTCGGGCGGTAATGTGCAGAAGGTTCTGCTTGGGCGGGAAATCGAATCAGAGCCGTCAGTGCTGATCACCGCTTACCCGGTCAGAGGTCTGGATATTAACTCTTCCTACACGATCTATGACCTGCTGAATGAGCAGAAGAAAAAGGGTGTTGCCGTTATGTTTATCGGTGAGGATTTGGACGTGCTTCTGGAAATCTCTGACAGGATCATGGTGCTCTGCCATGGAGAGGCGACCGGAATCGTGGATGCTGCCGTTACTACAAAGGAAGAACTGGGACTGATGATGACAGGATCAAAAAGGGAAGGGGTGAAGGCTGATGGATGAGACAAGAAAGAAAGAGCCTCTGATTCGTGTTGAGAAGAGAAAAGAGCGCCCCGCAAAACAGGTTCGGCTGCTGCGTCTGGCCTCAGTGCTGCTTGCCATTGTTGCCGGCGGCCTCTTTATCCTCTGTATCGGATATAATCCGTTTTCTGTGTATGCTACCATTGTATCAGGTGCATTCAGAAGCAGCATGGCATTCCAGGCGACGATCAAACTTATGGTGCCGCTGCTCATACCGGCGCTGGGACTTACCCTGGCATTTAAGATGCGTTTCTGGAATATCGGAGCTGAGGGGCAGATCATCATGGGCGCTGTGTTTGCCACATTTTTTGCCCTGTTCTGCTGGGATTTCCCTCATTGGCTTCTCATGATCTGCATGTTTTTGGCAGGTATGCTGGGAGGCGCTCTGTGGGGAATCATTCCCGCGTTTTTTAAGGCAAAATTCGGTACCAATGAGACACTTTTCACATTGATGCTGAACTATATTGCGCTGTATCTGATTTCCTTCTTAAGGGATGGTCCGTGGCAGGACCCCAACTCTTCGGGATTTCCTAAAATCGCCAGGTTTGGGGAGAATGCGCAGCTTGACAAGCTGTTCGGCGTGCATGTGGGATGGCTGATCGGGCTTGTTCTGGTAGTCATTGTGTATATCTATCTGAAATACACAAAACAGGGCTACGAGATCAGCGTGGTAGGCGAGAGCCGCGCCACAGCCCAGTATGCGGGCATGAACTATAAGAAGATCGTGCTGCGCACCATGGCATTTTCAGGTGCCATCTGTGGTATCGCAGGCATGGTACAGGCCAGCGGTTCGGACCTGACCCTTACCACTTCAGTGGCAGGCGGCGTGGGATTTACAGCTATCATCGTGGCATGGCTGGCCCAGCTTAATCCGGTGGGAATCCTGGTGGTTTCCCTGCTGTTCAGTGTGCTGGAAAAGGGAAGTACGGTTATGCAGTCCTCCTATGGGCTGTCCGCCTACTCGGCAGATGTGCTGCAGGGGATCATCCTGTTTTTCGTGCTGGGATGTGAATTTTTCGTCAGATACCGTTTTGTGACCCGTAAGAAGGGAGGAAAGGCGTAATGAATTTTTTTACTAACTTTTTTGTGGCGGCAGTTCTTGCCGGTACTCCGCTTTTGTTCGGGATCTTAGGTGAGATCATCAATGAAAAGTCAGGACATCTGAATCTGGGCGTGGAGGGCATGATGTCCATCGGTGCATGCGCAGGCTTCATGATGGGATATAAGACAGATAATCTGCTTCTGGCACTGATCGCCGCATTTGCGGCAGGTATGCTGGGCGCACTCATCTATGCTGTGCTCACCGTTACCTTTATGGCAGACCAGAATGTTACCGGATTGACGCTCACTATTTTCGGTATCGGCCTGAGCAACTTCTTCGGTGATTTTGTACGGGAGAAGTCAGGGGCCACCTCTCTGAAACTGCCGTCCGGCATTTTAGACAGCCTTGGCAAAGTGGAGATTCCGCTGCTGTCCGATATTCCGGTACTGGGAAAACTGTTCTTTAATTATAATATTTTTGTGTATCTCGGAATCGTGGCTGCCATTCTGTGCGGCATTTATCTGCACAGGACCAAGGCAGGACTGAATATCCGGGCAGTGGGGGAGAATCCGGCGGCTGCGGATGCCGCGGGCCTTCCCGTCACAAGGCTGAAATATATCAATCTGATGCTTGGCGGAGGCATCTGCGGGATTGGCGGTGCGTACTGTTCCATGATCATCTGTAACGGTGTATGGATCAGCAATTGTGTAAACGGTCTTGGATGGATCGCTGTGGCTCTGGTAATATTCGCCACCTGGAATCCCAATAAGGCTATTTTCGCGGCACTGGTTTTCGGTGCGTTCAGCGTGTTGAAATACTATGTACCGAAGTCAGTCATCAGGATACCGGATTCCATTTTCGATATGGTGCCGTTCTTCATGACAATACTTGTGCTGATCGTCACTTCCATCCGTTCCTCAAAGGAGAATTCCCAGCCGCAGTCCTGCGGTGTGAACTATTTCCGTGAGGAGAGATAGAATCGTTACAAGATACGAAAGAAAAGCCAGATTCCCGGATGGGAGTCTGGCTTTTCGCCAATGTGCAAAATCAGTGGATAGGAGGCGGGAAAATGTCAACAAAATCAGAGCTTTTGAAGCTGCTTGAGAGTCACAGAGGGGAATACCTTTCAGGGGAGGAACTGGCATCAAGGCTTGGATATTCCAGGACAGCGGTGTGGAAAGCCATGAAAAACCTGCGCCAGGAGGGATACCGGATTCTGGCTGTGAATAACAGAGGGTATGCCCTGGAGACGGATAATGATATTCTGTCCGTGGAGGCAGTGAAAATGCATCTGGAACATCGGAATGTGTTTATGCAGGTGGAAAAGGAAATCTCTTCCACGAACCAGTATCTGAAAAAGAAGGGGATTGAGGAAAATCTGCCCCATGGCTCCTTTGTGGCAGCGGAGGCTCAGACTGAGGGAAAGGGCAGGCGGGGGCGTACCTTTTACTCACCGGCCGGCAGCGGTCTTTATTTGAGCGTACTCATGCGGCCGAAAAGGACAGCGCAGGAGAGTCTGACCCTGACAGCCGCCGCTGCGGTGGCTGTCTGCCGCGCTGTGGAGGAAGTCTGCGGGGTATCTCTGGGAATCAAGTGGGTCAACGATCTGTATCTGGGGGAGCGGAAGGTCTGCGGAATCCTTACGGAGGCTGTGACAGACTTTGAGACAGGAGATATTGAGCTGGTGGTGGTGGGAATAGGACTGAATCTCCGTATGCCGGCCGGCGGTTTTCCCGGGGAGCTTTCAGAGGTTGCCGGAGCTATATTGGGGGATGATGTGTATGTGGACAGGAACCTGCTGACTGCAGGCATTATCAATTATCTCCTCGAAGAGGCGGAGAAGGAGGGAATCCCGGAAGCGTATATTTCCAGGAATATCGTGCCGGGCAGACGTGTGCGGGTGGCATACGGGACCCGGGTCAGAAGTGTGGAGGCAGAAAAAATCCTGCCGGACGGCAGGCTGCTTGTTAAAAATGAGCAGGGAGAGGAGGAAATCCTCCCCTGCGGCGATGTGTCCCTGAATCTGCATTAACGATTTTTCTTTCGGCTTCTGCGCAGGGTATTCCAGCAGACAAACTGGACCAGCAGGATGCCGGCAAAAGCGCCGATGCTGTCTATCATCACATCGCGTTTGGAAGGGCCTCTGCCCGCCACAAAGGACTGGTGGAACTCATCCGTACAGGCAAAACCCACACTGATGAATCCTGCAAAGAGGATCAGCAGAATCCCGCGCAGGCCGTATACGTACAGGGGGAAGGAGACACAGACAGCCAGCACAAAGTATTCACTCATGTGCGCCAGCTTCCTGACAGGTGTGTGGATCTTGTCCGTGTAATAGGCGATCTGTTCTTCGCTCATATTTTTATCCAGTACAGTATCTGCGGTCACTATGATCTTATGGCTTATTTTATAGCTGAGATTTCCCGATTCGGTTCCCGTCTGGCTGGAAAAGGAGAATATCAAATACATCACCAGAAGTGCCGGCAGAAAAGAAAAGGGCTTCAGCAGCAATATGAAAAATTTCTTCATGTTGGGTTCCTCTTTCGTCTTATCAGGTTATAGGTTGCTTCCTGGTGACTATATCACGTTTCAGGAAATGTGTAAAGTGCCGGGGACAGGCGGATCGGGAGAGAAAACCCCCTTGGATTACCCAAAAACCGTTTGACAAGGAAAAAGAACCGCTTTATACTATTATTAAAATATAAAGAAAAAGGCAAAGAAAAGAAGAGTACATTCTGCAGACTGGCAAAGAGAGCTTCGATCGGTGGGAAGAAGTGCAGCAGGCTGGATGGAAGATGGTCTTGGAGCCGCGTACCGACTACAGAAGTATAGGCTACGATGGGAGCGCCCATTACAGCGCCGGAGTATAAGGATATCCATGGAGTGGTTTGGATTTCCCGTACTTGCAAAGGTCTGTGCCGTGAGGCGCGGATGAATCAAGGTGGTACCACGAAGCATAATGCTCTCGTCCTGATTGTATGTCAATTATGGACGGGAGATTTTTTTTGCCGGAAAAGGAGGAGATTATGAGTAAACAGACACAGGAAACAGGAGGAGCGCCCAAATGGTCGGGCAGCTTCGGATTTATTATGGCAGCAGCGGGTTCTGCTGTGGGAATGGGAAACTTATGGCGTTTCCCCATGCTTGTGGGGGAGAGCGGAGGCGGAGCCTTTGTTCTTGTGTACCTCATCTGCATCTTTCTGGTGGGGATTCCGCTGATCATTGCCGAGATCAGTATTGGCCGCGCCGGAGGAAAAGACGCCTTCGGAAGCTATAAGGCCCTGAATTCCAAATGGGGCGGTGTGGGTATTCTGGCGGTGATCACAAGCTTCATCGGCCTTTCTTACTACGCCGTGCTGGGCGGCTGGGTGATCCGGTATATTTTTGTCTCCGTGACAGGGCTGCCAAAGAGCAGTGAAGCCTTTTTTACATCGTTTACAAGCAATACGGGCAGCCAGATCATCTATTATCTGGTGTTTATGGTCATCACAGTGGCTATTGTTGTAATGGGAATCCAGAAGGGGATTGAGAAGTCATGCAAGATCATGATGCCGCTTCTGATCGTCTGCCTGATCGTCATTGTCATTCGTTCCTGTACACTTCCGGGTGCCGGGGAGGGAATCAAATTCTTTCTGAAACCGGATTTCTCAAAATTGACGCCGGGAGCCTTCCTGTCAGCACTTGGACAGGTATTTTTCTCCCTGTCACTGGGTACAGGGGCCACGATCACATACGGGGCCTATCTGGGGAAAAATCAGAATATTCCCAAGAGTGCCGCAAGCATTGCGTTTTTCGATACCATGGTGGCCATGATCGCGGGATTTGCCATTCTTCCTGCTGTGTTCGCATTTGGATTTTCACCGGAGAGCGGACCGAGTCTTATGTTCCAGACGCTGCCTGCAGTGTTTGATGAGATGGCAGGCGGAAAGATTTTCGGAGTGGTGTTCTTTGTGCTGGTGCTGTTTGCCGCGGTTTCCACAAGTATTGCGTTTTTAGAGGTAGTGGTCTCCTTTGCTGTGAACACGTTCAAGGTAAGCCGTGCAAAGGCATCCGTCATTTCCGCGGCACTCATCACCTGTCTGGGAATCCCCTGCGCGCTCAGCTTCGGTATCTGGAGCGATATTAAGATCGCCGGAAGAACCTTCTTTGACCTGGGAGATTATCTGGTGTCCAATGTATCTCTGCCGATTGGCGGGATTCTGGCCTGTATCTTTATCGGATGGGTATGGAAGAGGAAAAATGCAGAGAAGGAAGTTACGAATGATGGAAAGATCAGCTTTAAGCTGGTTTCCGCCTGGTCAGTGCTGGTGAAGTTTGTACTGCCGGTTGTGATCTTTATTATCTTTATAACCTCCAACCAATGGATAAAAAAACTGTTTGAAGATCTGTTTGGCAATCTGTTTAAGTAAAAACGGGACAGGAACCGTCCGGATGCATGGCAGCAGAGCCGCATCCGGGCGGTTTTTCTTCTATTGTCAATTTCAATAATTAATGATATTCTGTATAGGACAAAAGATGATTAGAAACCTATTATAGAAAAGCGAGGACAAGGCATGAGTCTGGCAGATCATATTTTTATGGATATGTGCCGCGATATTCTGGAGAACGGCACGGACACAAAAGGCGAAAAGGTCCGCCCAAAATGGGAGGATACCGGGGAGAGCGCGTACACGATCAAACGTTTCGGAGTTGTGAACCGCTATGATTTGAGAAAAGAGTTTCCCGCGCTGACACTGCGGAAGACAGCTCTTAAAAGCTGCATGGATGAGATCCTCTGGATATACCAGAAAAAGTCCAACAACATCCACGACCTGAATTCCCATATCTGGGATGCCTGGGCGGATGCGGACGGCTCCATCGGAACCTGTTACGGCGATGTGGTGGGGAGGAAGTTCATCTACAAGGGGGAGGAGACAGACCAGATGGATTATGTACTGCGGCAGCTAAAAGAAAACCCGTACAGCCGCAGGATCATGACCAATCTGTACCAGTTTGAATATCTGCACAGCGGTGCGCTGGACCCCTGCTGTTACAGCATGACTTATAATGTGACAAAGGACGCGGCAGAGGACAGGCTGGTACTGAACGGTGTTTTGAACCAGCGCTCCCAGGATGTTCTGGCGGCAAACAACTGGAATGTGTGCCAGTATTCCATCCTTCTTATGATGGTGGCCCAGGTAAATGACATGATCCCCGGGGAATTGGTGCATGTGATCGCGGATGCCCATATCTATGACCGCCACGTGCCGGCTGTCAGGGAACTGATTTCCAGGACACCTTATGCGGCGCCAAAGGTAACCCTGAATCCGGAGATAAAGGATTTTTATGACTTTACCACAAAGGATCTGATCGTGAAGGATTACCAGGCGGGGCCGCAGATCAGGAATATACCCATAGCAGTTTGAGGCGGCAGTCCGAGAATCTGCATGACAAAGGAGAGAGACAAGATGAATATAATCGTAGCTGTAGATAAGAACTGGGGAATCGGCAAAGACAACCGTCTGCTTGTGAGCATTCCGGCTGACATGAAATTTTTCCGCACCACAACCACCGGCAAAGTGGTTGTTATGGGAAGAAAGACTCTGGAGAGCTTTCCGGGCGGACAGCCCTTGAAAAACCGCACGAACATTGTGCTCACAAGGGATGAAAATTACAAGGTAAAAGACGCTGTGATCGTGCACAGTGTGGATGCGCTTATGGAAGAACTGAAACAATATGACAGCGAAGAGGTTTATGTCATCGGCGGTGACAGCGTATACAGCGCCCTGCTGGACTACTGTGATACCGCTTATGTAACGAAGATCGACTTCGCCTATGAGGCAGATACCTGGTTCCCCAATCTGGATGAGAGAAAGGACTGGTCAGCAGCTGAGGCCAGCGAGGAGCAGACCTATTTTGACCTGGAATACCAGTTCGTAAAATATAAGAAAAACGGCAAATAATACCTGCGGCTCTGCCGCGGACACAAAACAGGCCTCCGGAGGAAAAATTCCCGCCGGAGGCCTCTGATTTATTCAATAATTATTCAATAACCTGAATCCATCCCTCAGGAGCTTCCAGTCTACCCATCTGGATGCCTGTGAGTGTGTCATACAGTTTCTGGGTTACAGGGCCCATCTGTTCCATGCCTGCCGGCAGTATGATCTCTTTGCCGTGGTCAACGATCTTTCCTACCGGGGAGATAACTGCAGCTGTGCCGCAGAGACCGCACTCGGCAAAATCTTTTACTTCCTCGAAGAGAACCTCCCTCTCCTCAACCTTCAGGCCCAGATAATGTTCCGCAACATAAATCAGGGAACGTCTGGTGATGGACGGCAGAATACTGCTGGATTTTGGTGTTACTACGGTGTTGTCTTTGGTGACAAAAAGGAAGTTGGCGCCGCCTGTCTCCTCCACCTTGGTTCTTGTGCCCGGGTCCAGATACATATTTTCATCAAAGCCCTGGTTGTGGGCATCCACGATGGCGTGAAGGCTCATGGCGTAATTCAGGCCTGCTTTGATATGGCCCGTGCCGTTTGGTGCTGCACGGTCAAAATCGCTGACGCGGATGGTCAGAGGCTTTACGCCGCCTTTGAAGTAAGGGCCAACAGGAGTGGTGAATACACGGAACTGGTATTCATCGGCTGGTTTTACGCCGATAACCGGGTTGCTTCCGAACATATAGGGACGGATATACAATGTGGCTCCTGAGCCGTAGGGCGGTACATAGGCAGCATTTGCCTTTACAGTTTCCTTCACTGCCTGTATGAAGCGCTCTTTTGAGAACACAGGCATTTCCAGGCGGCGGGCAGAATTCTCCATGCGCTCACCGTTTAAGTCAGGGCGGAAGGTGACGATGCGTCCGTCTTCCGTTGTGTAGGCCTTCAGTCCCTCAAAAACCGTCTGTGCGTACTGCAGGACACCTGCGCACTCGCTGATGGTCACTGTGTCATCTGTGATCATTGCGCCCTCGTCCCAGGCTCCGTCCTTATAATTAGAAACATAGCGGTAGTCGGTTTTCAGGTATGAAAATCCGAGATTAGACCAGTCAATGTTCTTCTTTTCCATAGTAGTTCCTCCATTCTGCCGATAGATACGGTATGTAATCATAATTTTTTATCATTATAAAACTTTAACGTATGAATTGCAAGAGATGCCGCATTGCTTTTTTCTCTTATTTCATATATAATCGTAATCAAACGGACAAGTATGTCTGATAGCTAATAGTTTTATTCAAAACTGGAGAGATAAAAGATGGCAAATAATGATTGGAATAATCTGGGCAGGGATATTAAAGATATCGTACAGGATGCCCTGGATACAGGAAATTTTAACCGGTTGAACCGAGACCTGGGAGCCACGCTGGAGGATGCGCTGGGCAATGTGGCCAACAGCGTGAAAGACGCGGCAAAAAGCGGCATGGACCAGGCAAAAAACAGTATGAACCAGGGTTCGTGCTGCGGCGGGCGGGACAGGATCCGAAGACCAAACAGCGGGGCAGGCTCCCGCAGGACTTACACAGGCAGCTCTTCGTGGAATGACAGGACCTATTCCCCGGATGGGTTTCAGTCAAGACCAAGATACCGGTACCCCGAGACAAAGCGTGTAAAAGAGGCAAGGGAAAAATTTGCCCTCTATATTAATACCAGCGGGCCGAGAGCCATGGGCATACTCTTTACCACCCTGGGCTTTGCGCTGTTCGCCATGTTCGGCGTCACGCTGACGGTGCTGGGAATCTGTTCGCTGTTCATCGGTTCCCTGGCTGATAAGATGGGAATCTTTCTGTCCGTGTTCGGTCCGGCTATCGGCATCAGCGGAATTATGGGAATCTGCGGGAATAAGCTCAGAAAGAAAATAAACCGTTTCCGTTCCTACATACACACCCTGAACGGCAGGACGTATGCGGAGATTTCGGAGCTGGCAAAGGGTGTGAGAAAGCCGGAGAAATTTGTCCGCAGGGATTTGAAGCGGATGATCAAGAAATATATGTTTCTGGAGGGACATCTGGATGAGTCGGGCACCTGCCTGATCACCAGTGATGAGTCTTATAAACAATATCTGGAGACAAAGAGACAGGCGGAGATCCAGCAGAAAGAAAAAGAGCAGGAGATCCGGCAGGAAAAAGAAACAGACAGCGATGAGAATTTGTCCAAGGAGGCCCGTCAGGTCATAGAGGAGGGCAATGCCTACATTGAGCAGATAAGAAAAAGCAATGACGCCATCCCGGGCGTGGAGATATCCAACAAGATGTATCATCTGGAAAATGTGATCAAGCGTATCTTCAAGCGCGTGGAACAGCATCCGGAACTGATCGATGACCTGCACAAATTCATGGATTATTACCTGCCCACCACAGTGAAGCTTCTGCAGGCCTATGAAGAGCTGGACAAACAGGATGTGGAAGGCGACAACATCATAATGGCAAAGAAAGAAATTGAAAATACACTGGACACTATTAATGAAGCATTTGAGAATCTTCTGGACAGCTTTTTCAGGGATACGGCGTGGGATGTAGCCACAGATATTTCGGTCCTGAAGACCATGCTGGCACAGGAAGGCCTCACAGGCGGCAAGGATTTTCAGCAGGATAAGTGAGATCCGGGCTGTGAATGGAAATGAACCGAAGAAGGAGTAAGAGATGAGTGACGAATTCAAAGATTTTACGGTAACACCCACATTGACATTTGACGCGCCCCAGGAGGCGGCGCCGGTTGTGGAAATAAAAAAGGAAGAGCCGGTGGAACCGCAGCTTGACGAGAGTGTGCTCTCCGATGCGGAGCGGAAAATGGTGGATGATTTTTCAAAACAGATTGATATCCGCAATTCCGCAGCCATTCTGCAGTACGGGGCAGGAACCCAGAAAAAGATGGCGGATTTTTCCGAGGAGGCTCTGGAAAAGGTAAAGACAAAGGACCTGGGTGAAGTGGGAGATCTTCTGGGCGATGTGGTGACACAGCTCAAAAGCTTCGATGCAGCCGAGGAGGAAAAGGGACTGCGCGGCCTGTTCAAACGCGGCTCCAATAAAATAGAAGCTATGAAGACAAAATATGCCAAGGCGGAGACAAATATCGCGAAGATCGTACAGACCCTGGAGCAGCACCAGATTCAGCTTATGAAGGACGCTGCCACCATGGACAAGATGTATGCGCTGAACCTGAATTATTTTAAAGAGCTTTCCATGTACATTCTGGCCGGAAAGAAGAAACTCCAGGAAGTGCGCAGCACAGACCTTCCCCAGCTTATGGAGAAAGCCCAGAGAAGCGGTCTTCCGGAGGATGCCCAGGCAGCCAAGGACCTGGATTCCATGTGCCAGAGATTTGAGAAGAAGATCCATGACCTGGAACTGACCCGCATGATCTCCATCCAGACAGCACCCCAGATCCGTCTGGTACAGGGCAATGACACCCTGATGGCAGAGAAGATCCAGTCCACTTTGGTCAATACCATTCCTCTTTGGAAGAGCCAGATGGTTCTGGCACTGGGCGTTGCCCATTCCTCTGAGGCGGCAAGGGCACAGAGACAGGTGACCGATATGACAAACGCTCTTCTCCAGAAAAATGCGGAGACACTTAAGATGGCCACCATCGAGGCCGCGAAGGAATCCGAGCGGGGCATTGTGGATATTGAAACGCTGAAGAAGACAAACGAGTCTCTGATCAGCACTTTTGATGAGATCATGAACATCCAGAAAGAGGGCCATCAGAAGCGTATGGAAGCTGAGGTGGAGATGAACCGTCTGGAAGGCGAACTGAAGAATAAGCTTTTAGAGATTAACCGGTAAATGCAGAACGGGCGTGTTTAGGTCAGAAAAGCCTGAACACGCTTTTTATACAGGAGGCAGTGAAATGTATCGTGACCATACAAAAGTGGTACAGATAGGTGATAAAAAAATAGGCGGGGGCAATCCGATCCTGATCCAGTCCATGACCAACACGAAAACAGAGGATGTGAAAGCCACAGTGGCACAGATCCATGCTCTTGAGGCGGCAGGGTGTGAGATCATTCGCTGTACGGTTCCCACGAAAGAGGCGGCAGAGGCGCTGGGGGAAATCAAGAAACAGATTCATATCCCTCTGGTAGCGGACATTCATTTTGACTATAGAATGGCTGTGGCAGCCATGGAGAACGGGGCAGATAAAATTCGTATCAATCCCGGAAACATCGGTGGTCCTGAGAAGATAAAAGCAGTGGTGGACACAGCGAAGGAGAGGAATATCCCCATCCGTGTGGGCGTCAACTCCGGCTCCCTGGAAAAAGAGCTGGTGGAAAAGTATCACGGCGTGACCGCGGAGGGACTTGTGGAGAGCGCGCTTGACAAGGTGAAGATCATAGAGGACTTTGACTATGACAACCTGGTCATCAGCATAAAATCCTCAGATGTCCTTATGTGCGTCAAAGCCCATGAACTTCTGGCAGAGAAGACAGCATATCCCCTTCATGTGGGCATCACAGAGGCAGGCACCCTGTATTCCGGCAATATCAAATCCGCTGTTGGCCTGGGCATTATCTTATACCAGGGGATTGGCGATACCATCCGTGTATCCCTCACCGGAGACCCGGTGGAGGAGATCAAGTCCGCTAAGAGGATCTTAAAGACACTGAATCTGAGAAAAGGCGGTATCGAGGTGGTTTCCTGTCCGACCTGCGGAAGGACGCAGATCGATCTGATCGGACTGGCAAACCAGGTGGAGACCATGGTGCAGAAGTTCCCGCTGGACATCAAGGTAGCTGTCATGGGCTGTGTGGTCAACGGTCCGGGAGAGGCAAAAGAGGCGGATATCGGCATTGCAGGCGGCAAAGGTGTGGGTCTGCTGATCAAAAAAGGCGAGATCATCAGAAAAGTTCCGGAGGCGGAGCTTTTAGATGTCCTTCGGCTGGAACTGGAAAACTGGGAGAAATAGTGTTTTACGGAAAGGAAGCTTAAAGATGGAAAAGAATTTTCTGGATGTCTTCCCCAATCTGGAAATGGGGCAGGAACTTGCCGCCCTGCTGGAAGAGGTGGTGGTGACAAAAGTTGCCGTCAATCCGGAAAAAGACCATATCAGAATCTATATCCGGAGCAGGCAGTGGATCCATAAGAAATACATCTATTCCCTGGAGGAGACCATACGAAACCAGTTCTTTCCCGGTGTGCCCATGTCGGTGAAGATCATTGAGAAGTTCACTCTGACCGGGCAGTACACTCCAAAACTGTTTTTTGACGCATACCGCACTTCCATGTCCATGGAACTGAAAAACTACAGCATTCTGGTGTATAACATGTTCCGCACAGCCCAGATAACCTTCCCGGAGGAGCAGAAGATGGAGCTTAAGATGCAGTCCTCCGTGCTGGCAAAGAGCCGGGAGGAGGAGCTGGTCTCCTATATCGAGAAGGTATTCTGCGAGCGCTGTCCCTTCTCCCTGATCGTGGAGCCGGAATATGTGGAGGCCAGTGAGAGTAAAGTCCGTAAAAACAGTGAGATCCGTATTATGCAGGAGGCTGCTCACGTAATTGAGCAGTCTTCTTTCGGGCAGCAGGAGGAGGGCGGAGAAGTTCCGGAGGAGGAAGCCGTTTCTGCCGGGGAGACTTCAAAGGAAGAGAAAAAGGCAGACGCTCCTGCAGGAAAAACATCCGGGGAGGAGAAGAAAGCCCCGAAAGACCGGAAGGAAGACAAAGGGAAGGACGGAAAGGGCAGAAAGAGTTTCGGAAAAGGAGACCGCGGTTTCGGCGATTATAAGCGCAGCATCAAGCGCTCCGACAATCCGGATGTGATCTACGGCAGAGATTTTGAAGATGAGACCATTCCCCTGGAAAGCATCCAGACGGAGATGGGAGAGGTCTGCATCCGCGGTCAGATCATGACACTGGAGACCAGGGAGATCAGAAATGAGAAGACCATCATCATTTTTGCCATCACGGATTTTACGGATTCCATCACAGTGAAGATGTTCGCCAGAAATGACCAGGTGAGTGAGATCCTGGAGGGCGTGAAGGAGAAAGCCTTTCTGAAACTGAAGGGTGTGACCACCATTGACCGGTATGACAGTGAGCTGACCATCGGAAGTGTGGTGGGAATCAAGAAGATTGCCCCCTTTACCAGTTCCAGGGCAGACACCAGCCCGGAGAAGAGGGTGGAGCTTCACTGCCATACCAAGATGAGTGACATGGACGGTGTGTCTGATGCGAAGGACATCATTAAACGGGCCTATGAGTGGGGACACCGGGCCATTGCTATTACAGACCACGGTGTGGTGCAGGCTTTCCCGGAGGCCAACCACTGCTTTGATTCCTGGGGCGGTGTTGTACCGCCGGATGCGGATTTTAAGGTGATCTACGGTGTGGAAGCTTATCTGGTGGATGACATGAAAGGAATCGTGCAGAACAGCAAAGTGCAGTCCATGCGCGGAACCTTTGTGGTATTTGATATTGAGACAACAGGATTTTCCGCTCTCAGGGATAAGATCATCGAGATCGGAGCGGTCCGGGTGGAGGACGGTAAGATCGTGGGGCGTTTCTCCGAGTTCGTAAACCCCAGGATACCCATTCCCTTCAGGATTGAAAAGCTTACCAGCATCAATGACAGTATGGTGGCAGGCGCTGATAGTATAGATGTGATCCTGCCGCGGTTTGTGGAGTTCTGCAGAGGGGCAGTCATGGTTGCCCACAACGCGGAATTTGATATGAGCTTTATCGAGAAAAACTGCGGGGATCTGGGGATCGAGACAGATTACACATCTGTGGACACTGTGGGAATGGCCCGCTTTCTGCTTCCCCAGCTAAACCGTTTTAAGCTGGATACCGTCGCAAAGGCGGTGGGCGTTTCCCTGGAGCATCACCACAGGGCTGTGGATGACGCGGAGTGTACGGCTCAGATTTTCCAGAAGTTCATTACCATGTGTGAGGAGAGGGAGATCAGCACCCTGGATGAGCTGAATGAGAAGGGCGCTGTCTCTGTAAACGCAGTGCAGAAGATGCCCACTTACCATGCCATTATTCTGGCTAAAAACGATACGGGCAGGGTTAATCTCTATCATCTGGTGTCAGATTCCCATCTGATCTATTATCACAGAAGGCCGAGAATACCAAAGAGCCTGTATCTGAAATATCAGGAGGGTCTTATGATCGGTTCCGCCTGTGAGGCCGGAGAGCTGTACCAGGCTGTTTTAAACGGCAGGCCCGAGCCGGAGATCGCCAGACTGGTGAACTTCTATGACTATCTGGAAATTCAGCCGATTGGCAACAATGCCTTCATGCTGCGGGATGAGGACAGGACGGATATTCAGACAGAGGACGATCTGCGGGAAGTCAACCGGAAGATCGTGAAGCTGGGGGAAATGTTCAATAAGCCGGTGGTTGCCACCTGCGATGTGCATTTTCTGGACCCGTCGGACGAGGTCTACCGAAGGATCATCATGGCGGGAAAAGGCTTTGACGACGCGGATCTGCAGCCGCCCCTGTTCCTCCACACAACGGAGGAAATGCTGGAGGAATTTTCCTATCTGGGCAGCGAGAAGGCCGAGGAGGTGGTCATCACCAACCCCAACAGGATCGCGGATATGGTTGAGAAGATATCTCCCATCCACAAGGGGAAATGTCCCCCGGTCATTGAAAATTCAGATGAAATGCTGAGGGAGATCTGCTACAGCAAGGCCCATGAGATATACGGAGAGAAGCTGCCGAAAGTGGTTGAGGAGCGCCTGGAGAGGGAGCTGAATTCCATTATCTCCAACGGTTATGCGGTTATGTACATGATTGCCCAGAAACTGGTATGGAAGAGCAACAGTGACGGTTACCTGGTAGGGTCACGAGGTTCGGTAGGTTCCTCCTTTGCGGCCACTATGTCGGGTATCACGGAGGTAAACCCTTTAAGTCCCCATTATTACTGTCCCTCCTGCCACTACTGTGATTTTGACTCCGATGAAGTGCGGGCGTACTCCGGCAGGGCAGGCTGTGATATGCCGGATAAGAACTGTCCGGTGTGCGGAAAGCCGTTGACAAAAGAAGGATTTGACATTCCCTTTGAAACCTTCCTGGGATTCAAGGGGGACAAGGAGCCTGATATTGACCTTAACTTTTCCGGTGATTACCAGGGAAAGGCACACCGGTATGTGGAGGTTATATTCGGCGCCGGGCAGACTTTCAAGGCAGGCACGATCGGTACGCTTGCGGAGAAGACGGCGTTCGGATACGTGAAGAATTACTTTGAAGAGCGGGGAAGCCGCAAGCGTTACTGCGAGATAAACAGAATCGTGCAGGGCTGCACAGGCGTCCGCAGAACCACGGGACAGCATCCCGGAGGTATCATCGTTCTTCCCATCGGCTGGGATATCGAGGAATTTACCCCGGTGCAGCATCCGGCCAATGATATGAGCAGCGATATTATCACCACACACTTTGATTACCATTCCATTGACTCCAACCTGTTAAAGCTGGATATTCTGGGACACGATGATCCCACAATGATCCGTATGCTGGAGGATTTGACCGGCATCAATGCCAGGGAGATCCCTCTGGACAGCAAAGAGGTTATGTCTCTTTTCAAAAATACGGATGCATTGGGTGTCACACCGGATGATATCAGGGGCTGTCCGTTAGGCTGCCTGGGGGTACCGGAGTTCGGAACGGATTTTGCCATGCAGATGTTGATTGACGCTAATCCCACATCTTTTTCTGACCTGGTGCGTATTTCCGGCCTGTCCCATGGTACAGACGTGTGGCTTGGAAACGCGCAGGATCTGATCAAATCAGGGACGGCAACCATTACTACATGTATCTGTACCCGTGATGATATTATGATCTACCTGATCAACAAGGGCCTGGAGCACGGGCAGGCGTTCACCATCATGGAGAGCGTGCGTAAGGGAAAGGGCCTGAAACCGGAGTGGATTGACGATATGAAGGCACATGATGTGCCGGACTGGTATATTGATTCCTGTAAGAAGATCAAGTACATGTTCCCAAAGGCCCATGCGGCCGCTTATGTAATGATGGGATGGAGAATCGCCTACTGTAAGATCTATTATCCGCTGGCATATTATGCGGCGTTTTTCAGTATCCGCGCAACGGCTTTTTCCTATGAACTGATGTGCCAGGGAAAAGAGAAGCTGGAATATTTCATGGATGACTATGAAAAGCGCAAGGATACACTGAGCAAGAAGGAGCAGGATACTTACAGAGACATGAAAATCGTGCAGGAGATGTACGCGAGAGGATTTGAGTTTGTACCCATTGACCTGTATAAAGCCAATGCCCATACCTTCCAGATCATGGAGGATAAGCTGATGCCCGCCCTGGATACCATAGAGGGACTGGGGGACAGGGCAGCCGACGCCGTGGTGCTGGCCGCGGAGGAAGGGGAGTTCCTGTCAAAAGACGATTTCCGAAACAGAACCAAGGTCAGCAAGACAGTGATCGATCTGATGGATGATCTGGGTCTGTTCGGGGATCTGCCGGATTCCAACCAGATGTCACTGTTTGACTTTCAGTAAAAGCAAAGCCGGGAGGGGTATGCCATGAAGAAAAAGATAGCACCTGTGATCATAACAATTGTAGTAAGCCTGCTGATCATTCTGTGGGCCTGTACGGGGCTGCGGGAGACGGCAGGCCTGGATGGATTTTCCTCAGCCGGATTGCTGTTTTTGCTGGCGGGGATCGGGGGCGTGGGCGTCCTGGTGGCAGTGCTCTTTATCAGACTGAAGGAGATTGACCATGAAGATGAGGACGACCTGAAAAAATATTAGCGTGTGTATGAATATGGTTCAGGAGTTTGGAAGTACCGCAGCACTGTTTGGCAAACAGTGAGTGCGGTACTTTTGCATCTGGCATAATATTCCATACAATAGATATATTTCTTGAACACACAGGGGAAAAGTAATATAATGGGAACGATATAGAGACGGACAAAAAAGAGGGCCGCCTCGGATAGGAGAAACATGAATTACAAAGAAGCAAGAGTATATTTGGACGAAGTGTCCAAATACGGAAGTGTACTTGGTCTGGATAACATGAGAGAGCTGCTTGAGCGGCTTGGAAATCCCCAGGATGATTTGAAGTTTATCCATATTTCCGGTACCAATGGAAAGGGGTCAGCACTCTCATATATGTCCACAATCCTTTCCGGTGCGGGCTTGCGGACAGGCCGGTACATATCTCCAACCCTATATGCCTACCGGGAACGGATTCAGGTGGACGGGGAAATGATAGACAGGGAATCCCTGGCTGCTCTGGTGACGGTTGTCAAAGAGGCAGTGGATGCCATGGAGGCGGAGAAGAAGGGAAGTCCCACAGTATTTGAAGTGGAGACCGCCCTGTCCTTTTTGTATTTTAAAGAGAAGAAATGCGACATCGTGGTATTAGAGACAGGACTCGGAGGAACATTAGACGCCACCAATGTTGTGAAGACGACAGTGATGGAAATGATATCTTCCATAGGCATGGACCACATGGAGTTTCTGGGCGGTACCCTTCAGGAGATCGCGGAGAATAAAGCAGGTATCATCAAACCCCGCACATGGGTGGTAAGCGCGGAGCAGGACCCTCAGGCGGCAGCGGTGATCAGGCGCGTCTGCCGTGAGAAGGAGTGCAGGCTTTCAGTGGTGGACCCGGATGCTTTTCAGGATGTGCATTACGGGTATGACAGGCAGACTTTTTCTTACAAGGACTGGAAGGACGTGGAGATCACCCTGGCAGGCACTTACCAGGTCATCAACGCGGCACTGGCACTGGAGGCTGTGGAGGCCCTGCGAAATCTGGGATATTCCCTGACAGAGGAACAGGTGAGAAAAGGAATGAAGGAGGCTTTCTGGAGAGGGCGTTTTTCTGTTATCCACAAAAATCCTGTGGTAGTCATAGACGGTGCCCATAATCCGGCGGCGGCTAAGGTGCTGAAGGATTCACTTGAGACATATTTTCAGGGCAAAGACCTGCATTTTATTTTCGGTGTGTTTGCGGACAAGGATTATCAGAGCGTGATCAGCATGACAGCGCCTCTGGCAAAACACATCATCACCATACAGACACCGGACAACCAAAGAGCACTTCCGGCAGAACAGTTAAGAGACGCTGTGGCAAAGGTGAATCCCAGCGTAGAGGCAGCGGGAAGCATACGGGAAGCTGTGAGGAAGAGTATGGAAAATGCACAGAAGGATGACGTGATCGTAGCGTTTGGCTCTCTGTCCTTTTTAGGGGAGCTGGACCGGGAAGTACAGGCCATGGAGGGAGAGTAATACATGAACCAGGATAAGATAAAAGAGGGAGTACGCCTGATTCTGGAAGGAATCGGGGAGGATATAAACAGAGAGGGGCTTTTGGAGACACCGGACAGGATTGCCCGTATGTATGAGGAGCTGGCTGCCGGTTATACCGACGATGCGGCAGTACATCTGAAGAAACGTTTTCATGTGGATAATAATGATATGGTGATGGAAAAGGATATTCATTTCTATTCCTTCTGCGAGCATCACATGCTCCCTTTCTACGGAAACGCGGCTATCGCCTACATTCCCAACGGGGAAGTGGTGGGTCTGAGCAAGATTGCCAGGACTGTGGAGGTGTTCGCAAAACGGTTCCAGCTTCAGGAGAGACTGACCGCCCAGATCGCGGATGCCTTTATGGAGGAACTGAAGCCAAAGGGTGTGATGGTGCTGGTCCAGGCAGAGCATATGTGCATGACCATGCGCGGCATCAAAAAACCGGGAACCAGAACCGTATCTGTAGTGACCAGAGGTATCTTTGACGACAATGAGAGCCTGCAGAATTCTTTCTACAGAATGCTGGAGTGCTGACAAGGGTTCCGCCGGGCCTGCGCATTTCCCGTACTGACCATGTATAGGAATTTGCCTGACAAAATTGCCGCGGCGGCTGATAAAAGAGGACAAGAAAAGTGGAAGACAACAGGCAGGATATGACAAGGGTAAACCGGATCCGGAACCATCCGCTTTACCGGGAAAGTTTACATAATATAGAAAAGCTGGAGCAGGAACGCATCTTCTGCGGCCACAATGCACAGCATCTGCTGGATACCGCCAGACTGGCTTATATTGAGAACCTGGAGTTGAATCTGGGAATTTCCAAAGAAATGATCTATGCGGCAGCTCTTCTGCACGACATCGGCAGGGGCCTGCAATACACAGAGGGCATTCCCCACCATGAGGGCGGAGTAAAACTTGCCGCTCCCATACTGAAGGACTGCGGCTTTACAGATGCGGAGTCAGAGGAGATTCTGGAAGCCATCGGCGGCCACCGCGACACGTCGGCCAAAGGGAAAAGGAACCTGGCAGGCATCCTTTACCGGGCTGATAAAGGTTCCCGCTGCTGCTTTTCCTGCCCTGCCCAGGCGCAGTGCAGCTGGAGTGCAGAGAAGAAAAATATGTATCTGACCGTATGAACCGGCATACAGACCGCAGCGGCAGACAAAAATACAGGAAAAAGGAGACAACAGGAAATGAAAATCGGAAACAGAATTTTTGACACAGAACATGACTGTTACATAATGGCTATTTTAAATGTAACCCCGGACTCCTTTTCAGACGGCGGAAAATGGAACGACGTGGAGCGTGCAAAACAGCATGCAGCCCAAATGATCGCCGAAGGGGCAGCCATCATTGACGTGGGAGGAGAATCCACCCGCCCGGGACATCAGCAGATCACCGTACAGGAGGAAATCGACCGGGTAGTGCCTGTCATCGAAATGCTGAAACAGAACTTTGATATCCCCGTATCCATAGACAGCTACAAAAGCCAGGTAGTGGAAGCCGCCCTGAAGGCAGGCGCTGACATGGTAAATGATATCTGGGGCTTCAAATACGACAAAAAAACAGCAGAACTCACCGCCCGCTATCAGGTACCCTGCTGTCTTATGCATAACAGAGACAAGGCAGAGTACACAGATTTCATGCAGGAAATGTGTGAGGATTTAAGAGAATGTGCCGCCATCGCAAAAGAAGCAGGCGTTGCAGACGACAAAATTATCCTGGATCCGGGTGTGGGCTTCGGAAAGACCTATGAACAAAACCTGACTGCCATAAACCACCTGGAAATGCTGAAGGAGATCGGATACCCTGTTCTTCTTGCAACTTCCAGGAAATCCGTGATCGGCAATACCCTGGATTTGCCCGCTGACCAGAGAGTGGAGGGAACACTTGTAACCACAGTCATGGGTGTAGAAAAGGGAGTGGCATTTGTGAGAGTCCACGACGTAAAAGAAAACCTCCGTGCCATCCGCATGACACAGGCCATTCTTTGCGAGAGAAAGGGATAATAGCATATGAATCTGGAAAAATACGATAAGATAAACATAGAAGATCTGGAAATATTCGCAAACCACGGCGTATTTCCGGAGGAAAACAAACTGGGTCAGAAGTTCATGGTATCAGCCACACTGTACACAGATACCGTACACGCCGGCAGGACCGATGAGCTGGCAGCGTCCATAGACTACGGGGCTGTGAGTCATTTCATAACTTCTTATATGCAGAAACACACCTTCAAGCTTCTGGAGGCTGCTGCGGAGCATCTGGCAGAGGAAATGCTTTGCAGCATTGCCCATCTGGAAGCAGTCACCCTGGAGATCAAGAAACCCTGGGCGCCGGTAGGCCTCCCGCTGAAAACCGTATCCGTAAAGATAACAAGGGGATGGCATACCGCTTACATCGCTCTCGGCTCCAATCTGGGAGACAAAAAGGCATACCTGGACATGGCAGTGGAGGAGCTTGACAAGACGACAGGCTGCAAGGTCTTAAAAGTCTCAGATTACCTGGTGACAGCGCCCTACGGCGGTGTGGAACAGGATGACTTCCTGAACGCCTGCCTCAGTATGCGGACTCTGTACAATCCTCACGAGCTTCTGGAGCGCATGCACGAGATCGAGCAGGCCGCCAAAAGAGAACGCCTGGTACACTGGGGGCCCAGAACGCTGGATCTGGATCTGCTGTTATTTGACGATGAGATCATAGATACAGAGGAACTGATCGTGCCTCATGTGGAAATGCATCTGCGGGATTTTGTGCTGAAGCCGCTGGCGCAGATCGCGCCATGGAAAAGGCATCCGGTGCTTCTGAAAACCATAAAAGAGCTGGAGGCTGAACTCAAATAAGCGAAAGCGGATGGACGGGCCATTCCACCTCTATTTCTCAAAAACGCAGTGGCAGAGAAAACCAGGGTTGTGTGTGGGGGGGGGCGGGAGCACAGCCCCCACAACCCGTTCATTTTTTATCCCCCTCCCGTCATCTGTCTTTTACCCCAGCAATTCTCCAAACGCCTCTATCAGCGCATCATTTTTCTCAGGACTCATAACACAAAATCTCACATAAGAAGAATCCAAAAACGGAAACGTAGAGCAGTCACGTATCATTAGTCCCTTCCGGATGCAGCAGTCAAACAGCATATCCGATGTCACATCCTCCTTCAATATTTTCATAAGGATAAAGTTCGTACAGGAAGGATACACCTTCACAGTATCCCAGGCAGAAAGTATTTTGAGAAGACGTTCCCGCTCCGTAGTGATGAGGGTGCGGGTCTTTTCAATGTATTCTTTGTCGGAGAACATGATACAGCCCGCAATCTCGGCCAGGCTGTTGATCGTCCAGGGGTTCTTTTTGGTGTTGATGTATTTCAAAAGATCAGGGTTTCCGGTGACTGCATAGCCCAGCCTGAGACCGGGAGCGGCAAAAAATTTGGAGATACCGCGCAGGACGATCAGGTTGTTGTAATTGTTGGTAAGGGGAATGGAAGAAATCTTCCTGTCATCAGGGGCAAACTCTGCATAGGTCTCGTCCACCATGACAGCAATGCCGAACTGCAGGGCAGCGTCCAGAATCTTGCGCATGTCTTTTCTGGAGATGGCAGAAGCTGTGGGATTGTTGGGGTTGCAGAGTACCAGCAGGTCCAGGCCGTCTTTCATCTGAGCACACAGGTCGTTTACATCCATCTGGAAGTTATTTTCCTCCTTCAGGGGGTAATAGAGCGTGTGGCCTCCTTCCAGGGCAATCTCGCGCTCATATTCTGAATAGGTGGGGCCCAGGATCAGCGCTTTTTCCGGGTGTGTGGTCTGTATGAACAGGGAAATAAGCTCAGTGGAGCCATTGCCCACAATGATGTTCTCGAACTGGGCGCCGGTGTATGCACAGATACTTTTGCGCAGCTTTGTGTAGTCTCTGTCCGGGTAGGTGGTGATGGCGTCCACGTGGCTTGCCAGTGTCTCCCGCAGGAGAGGAGAGATGCCGAGGGGGTTTACATTTGCGGAAAAACTGGTGATGTCTTCTTTTTTGATTCCGTAGATTTCTTCGATTTTTTCCAGGTCGCTGCCGTGAAAATGGTCTTTATGTTTCAGCATGAAAATGCCTCCGTTTCCTTTGATTTTCCTATTTATAGAGTTGTTGAAGGGGCGGCAGAGGTTGCACCCCTTGCATTTGTAGTGTATAATTGTACTATTCAGGACTCTGTCCTGAAATAATATATACTAACACATATTATAGCGGGATATAGAAAATAGTTCAACAAGATAAATAATAATCAGTCGGAGATTCTCCGGGCCATATGGTTTAGAGATAACGGGGTAGAATACATTGAAGAGAAGAATAGAACAACTGATAAATGGAAGATTTGAATACGAGGTTCCGGGTCTTTTGCTGTCCAGGGAAGATATCAGGGAGAGCACAAAGGCCGGGGAAAATATCAGGGGAGAGCTGATCATAGCAGCAGAGAATGGGAGCCGGATAAAAGGGATCGCCTATTCCTCCCATCGCCGTTTTCTTCTGGGAAAAGAGCGTTTTACCGGGGAGAAGATAGAGATTCCCTACGGGGCAGATGTAAAGGGCCTGAACCCCGGAGATTCCTTTGAGGGAGAGCTGGTTCTCAGCACCAGCATCGGAGAGTACAGGGTTCCCTTTGCCATACAGGTGGAACCGTGCCGGATCAAGACATCTGCAGGCTCCATCAGGGATTTGGATGCCTTTGCGGAGCTGGCGAAAAAAGATTTTAAGGAGGCGTACCATCTGTTTCTGGATGATTCCTTTCCGGAGCTTCTGAAAGAAGAACAGGAGGTACTGCCCTATTATTATGCCATGGCGAAAAATCCTGTGACCTGGCAGCATCTGGAGGAATTTCTCATCGGCACGGGAAAAAAGGACCCTGTGAAGCTGCATCTGGAACAGGAGAATCTGGAGATCTATGAGGTGCAGAGTTCCCTTATGGATACCGTCCGGGTGCGCAGAAGCGGCTGGGGCTATCTGAAAGCAAGCGTGACCGTGGAGGGCGATTTCCTGGAAGTAGAGAAAAAGTCCATACGGGACGAGGATTTCATCGGCAGTGTATATGAGCTGCAGTATATTATCCGCAGAGAGAATCTGGGAAAAGGCAGAAATTACGGAAGAATCTGTATCAAAACCGTTTACCAGACCCTTGTTTATGAAGTGATGGCCTCCAAAAGCGGTAAGATCCAGGTAAATGTCGCGGCATACGAGAAGAAAAAGAAACTGGAGCTTTTGAGAGATTACCTGGACTACAGCCTGGAGAAGCTGTCAAAGAGCCAGTGGGAGAGCAGGACACTGGGACTTCTCACAGAACTGCGGGAGACCGGGCATTACACCACGGAGCACCAGTTGTTTGAGGTCTGGTTCTACCATGAATGCGGGGAGGACAGCAGAGCAAAGGACGCCCTGGATAAGTTAAAAGACAACAGCCGGATTCAGGCGGAGGAGGAGCTGGAGGGCGTATATCTCTACCTGGAGGATGTGCTGGGATGCGGTCAGGAGATCCGGGAGAAGATGGTGGTGCGTCTCCATCAGCTTTACCAGCGCAGGGAGGACAGCTTCCTTCTGTTATATATTCTCCTGAAAACAGATTCCGAGCAGGTGCGTACCCAGTCAAAGAAGATCTATCTGCTGGAGGAGCAGTACAGAACCGGCTGCAGAAGCCCGTTTCTGTATCTGGAAGCATGCCGGATAGCGGCAGCGGACGGAGCGCTGCTCAGGAGGATCAGTCCCTTCACCATTCAGGTGCTGCTCTTTGCCATGCGGCATGATATTATGACTGAGGAGATGGCCTTCCGCGCCACAGACCTGGCGGGGCAGATGAAGGATTTCAGCCAGAAGGTATATGAGATACTGGAATACATCTACGAAAAATATCCCTCCACAGCTGTGGTGCGCTCCATCTGTATGCTGATCATGAAGGGCGACCCCAGGAAGAAGGAATATTTCCGGTGGTATGAGCTGGCAGTGGAGAAAGAGCTGAAGATCACAAGGCTGTACGAGTATTATATTGAGACCATGAGCCGCAATTACCAGAAAATGCTGCCACGCATGATACGCATGTATTTCAGTTATAACAATACGCTGAGCGACGCGAAAAAGGCATTTGTGTACAGCAATGTGATACGCAACAAGGAAGTGGATAAAACTACTTATTTAAGCTATAAAAGCAGTATGGAACAGTTCGCCTGTGAGAAGCTCAAGGAAGGCAGGATGAATGAGGACTTTGCTGTGGTGTACCAGGAGTTCTGCTTAAGCTCCCATGATCCTGCAGTTAAGAGAGCCCTTGCGAAGGTGCTTTTCACCCACAGGCTTTACTGTGATGATCCCAAGATACGGCGGGTGATCGTCCGCCATGCGGCATTTTGTGAAGAACAGACGTATACCTGTACGGATAAAGTGGCCTATGTGTCCATTTACACACCGGACGCCAGGATTGTCTTTGAGGATGACAGGCAGAGGCGCTATATCCAGACCATAGATTACAATATCCAGCCGCTTTTGGAGAGAAAAGAGCTGGCAAGGCAGCTTCTGGCGGAGGGAATCCGGACACCGGGGCTTCTCCTCTATACCTGCGGGGAACTGAACCATGAGAACCCCATAACAAGAGAAAATATCTCCTGTATCCAGGATGTGTCCGGGGAGGACTGCTTTTCTGAGGATTACAGGCAGAGGGTGCGCAGGCGCCTGCTTCTCTACTATGAGGAGCATATGGATAATGACAATCTGAAGGATTACCTTCGGGAGATGGATTTTCACAGCTTTGCAAAAGTCAACAAGAGCCTTCTCATCACCATTTTGATCAAACAGGGCATGTATGTGGGGGCCTATGACCTGCTGTGTGAGTACGGCTATGAGGAGATCGACCCAAGAGACCTGTTAAGGCTGTGCAGCCGCATGATCCTCAATCTGGAGTTTGAATATGAGGAGGAGCTTCTTCTTCTGGCTCACCATATATTTAAGGAGAACACCTATGATGAGGTGGTTCTCGAATATCTGACCAAGTATTTTGAGGGACCTGTGGATGAGATGATCCGGGTGTGGGAGCGCTCCATGGGATTTTCCATAGAGGCCTACGAGCTGGAGGAGGACATCCTGACCTACAGCATGTTCACAAGAATCTACCATCCGGGGGATGCGGCGGTTCTGAAGGACTATGTAAAATTAAGCGGTAAGGAACAGGTGATACTGGCTTACCTGACCTTTGCATCCTTTCAGTATTTTATCGGGGGGAAAGAGGCGGAGACGTTTATTTTCCGCTCGCTGGAGCACGTGAGGAAAAAAGGATGGGAGTATGATATTATCTGTGACCTGGCCCTTCTCAAATATTATGCACAGGAAAAGAAATGGGAGGAAAACAGGCTGGAGACGGCCCGCGCCATCTTATCCGTATGTGCCAGGACAGGGCTTAAATTTGCCTTTTTCCAGGAGCTTCCCAGAACCCTTCTGCAGAGTATGCAGCTTGAGGACAAGGTGTTTGTCCAGTGCCAGGCCAGTCCCAGGGCGGATGTGACGATTCACTACCGAATGCTGCAGCCGGACAGGGAGCCGGGAGAGTTCAAAAGCGAACCGCTGAAAAATCTGTATCAGGGTATTTACAATAAAGAATTTATCCTGTTTTACGGGGAGGTACTGGAGTATTATTTCACTGTCGCAGGCCGCGGGGAGATACAGCAGACGGAAAAGAGTAGGCTCACCGTTCCCGAGGCAAAGCTGGAGGGGACTACAAAATACCAGATGATCAACCGTATGCTGGCGGCGAAACAGCAGGGAAGAGAACAGGAGCTTATGGAACTGCTGGGACAGTACAGACAGCAGGAAGCCTGGGTTTCCTCTCTCTTTGAACTGATAGAATAAGGAGGCAGACAAGGGCATGAATGAGACAAGAAATATTATCGCGGGCCTGGAACTGGGGAAGGAGTTTTCCCAGATCTGCTATTATGACAGAAAAGAAAAAGAACCGGTCTCTCTTTCCGTGAAGACAGGGAGCAATCAGTATACATTTTCCACCAGGCTTTCCAAAAGGCCCAGGACAGAAGTGTGGCACTTCGGTATGGAGGCGGATTATTTCTCCATGCACGAGGGGGAGATCCCGGTGGATAACCTGCTGGAGATCTGGGGCCAGGGGGAACCGGTGGAGATTGACGGCGGCTGGTACAGGCCGGAGGAGCTGCTGGAGATCTACTTAAAAGGCTGTCTGTCCGTGCTTGGCGTGGCAGAGCCGGCGAGACAGATCAAGACCCTGATGATCACGGTTCCGGACCTGAACCGAGTGCTGGTGCGCAAGCTGCAGAGAGTGTGCACCCGCCTGAAATTTACTTCCGGGCAGGTGCTTCTGCAGGATTACGAGGAGAGCTTTTACTATTATGTGATGAGCAAGAGACTGGATAACTGGAACCGTATGACAGGACTCTTCACATTTGATAAAGGAAAAGTATCTTTTTCCCGCATGGTGGTGGACAGCCAGAAAAAGCCCATGCTGGTCACAGTGGAACACGGCAAGACCATAACCCTGCCGGAAGACCCGGACCAGAAGGACGTAGACTTTTATCAGTTGATTGCAGATTCCTGCGGAAATGACACATACGCGGGGATTTACTTGGTAGGGGATGGATTTTCCAAGGACTGGGCTGTAAGGAGTGTACCGCTTCTGTGCAAGAATCAGCGCCATGTATACTATGGAAACAACATGTATGTGAAAGGGGCCTGCTATGCGGCCAGGGAGCGGACCGAGGAGAAGCTTCTGGGCACATATCTGTATGTGGGAAATGCCCTGGTCCAGAACCATGTGAGCATGGAAATGCTCATCCAGGGGAAAAAGAAGAACTATACCGTTGCTGAGGCCGGAAGAAACTGGTATGAGACAGAGCATGAATTTGAACTGCTTCTGGACGGCAGGGAGAACCTGGAATTCATGGTGAAGCCCATGGACGGCGGGGAAGTAAGACATTACTGCATGAAGCTGCCGGGGCTTCCGAAAAGGCCTGACAGGACCACGAGGCTTCGTGTGCACATCATGTATGAATCAGCGGATACCTGCATTATTCTGGTACAGGATCTGGGATTCGGGGAGATGTTCCCCTCAAGCGGCCTGATGTGGACCGAGAGAGCAGCGTGGTAGGAGGAAACAGATGAGCGGATACATATTATGTCAGATAAAACGGGCTTCCCTTCCGTTTTATATTGAAAACATCAGCACGAATATCTACAGTATAGAAGAATTATGTTATTATCTCTACCACAACATCTATCTTCTGGACGAGACGATCATCAATGAACATCTCTGTGACTGGATAAAAAACGAGCTGGGACTATTAAAGCTCTACCAGAAGCTGTACCGGATTCTGGAGGAAGAGCGGGGGGCAGGGGATTTCATCCTGGCTGTTTTCAGGGAGATCAATTACCTGACCCATGAGCAGTTTAAAAAATTAAATGAGGAGCTTGTGGTCCTGGAACAGCTTCCCGAAGTGGCCCGCAAGAAGAAAAAGGGCGACTATCTGGTGGACAACCGGATGTATGTGAATGCCATCCGCATTTACGAGGATGCCCTAAGAAGTGTGGATACCGGAGGTCTTGGCGGACAGTATGAGGGGGAGATCTTCCACAATATGGGCTGTGCCTATCTGCACCTCTTCCAGATAGAGGAGGCTAAGGAATGCTTTGAAAAGGCATATGAAAAGCTTCACACCAAGCTGATCCTGAAGCATTACCTGTGTGCCTGCAGGATGCTGATGGAGGAAGCCCAGTGGCAGGGAGAATGTGCCAGAATGGGTGCGGATCTGGATACCTGCAGAGAGATCCAGAAAGAGATGGAAGCCAAAAAGCCGGATGCTTCCCGGGAAAAACAGGAAGACATGGGGGCTCTTTTGGAAAAATACACAAAAGAATATCACAGAAGTACCGGATTTTAGGCTTGTGTTTTGAAAACCGATGTTATATAATTCCTTGTGTATCGTAACGTTTCTCTTTTGAGAGAACTCAATATTATGGAAAAAGGACAGGTGTACGAAGGTGAAGAAGTTAGAGCAGCTTTATGAAGGAAAAGCAAAGAAAGTATTTGCAACAGATGTAGACGGCGTAGTGATCGTGGATTACAAAGATGATGCCACAGCATTCAACGGCGAGAAAAAAGGCACGATCACAGGTAAAGGCGCTATCAACAACCGCATGACAAACTATGTTTTCCAGCAGCTGGAAAAGGAAGGCGTTCCGACTCACTTCGTAGAAGAACTGAGCGACCGCGAGACAGCCGTAAAAAAAGTGAGCATCGTTCCTTTAGAGGTAATTGTTCGTAACGTGGCTGCAGGAAGCTTCTCCAAGAGAATGGGAGTAGAAGAAGGAAAACAGCTTCTCTGCCCGATTTTAGAGTTCAGCTACAAAGATGATGACCTGGGCGACCCCTTCATCAATGATGACTATGCACTTGCATTAGGACTGGCTACACAGGAAGAAATCGACACCATTAAAAATTATACAAGAAAAATCAACGAATTTTTGATCAAATATTTCCTGAACGCAGGAATGAAGTTGATCGACTTCAAAATCGAATTCGGTAAATTGGCAGACGGAACCATCATCCTGGCTGATGAGATATCACCGGATACCTGCCGTCTGTGGGATGTAGAGACAAATGAGAAGCTGGACAAAGACCGTTTCAGAAGAGACATGGGCAACGTAGAAGAGGCATATAACGAAGTGTTCAAACGTCTGGGCCTGGCTTAAATCAGAGGGGTGCCCGGGACACCTTCCGGCTCGGAAGGCGCCTCGCGGCGCCCTTTTTTGTGTTTACTTCAATATAAAATAAAAAGGAGAATTCAAATGAGTACAGACAGATATCAAAGTCCATTATCTGAGCGCTATGCCAGCAAAGAGATGCAGTATATTTTCTCCCCGGACATGAAATTCCGCACATGGAGAAAACTGTGGATCGCCCTGGCAGAGACAGAGAAAGAGCTGGGATTAAATATTACCCAGGAACAGATCGACGAGCTGAAAGCCCACGCAGAAGACATCAATTATGACGTGGCAAAAGAGAGAGAAAAACAGGTGCGCCATGATGTAATGTCCCATGTATACGCATACGGCGTGCAGTGTCCGAAGGCAAAGGGAATCATCCATCTGGGTGCTACCTCCTGTTATGTGGGCGACAATACAGACATTATTGTGATGACAGAGGCCCTGAAGCTTGTGAAGAAAAAACTGGTCAACGTCATCGCAGAGCTTTCCAAATTTGCAGATGAGCATAAAGCGCTTCCAACCCTGGCGTTCACACATTTCCAGCCAGCGCAGCCTACTACAGTGGGAAAAAGAGCAACCCTGTGGATGCAGGAGTTCATGCTGGACCTGGAAGACCTGGATTATGTGATCAGCACTATGAAACTGCTTGGTTCCAAGGGTACAACAGGTACACAGGCCAGCTTCCTGGAACTGTTTGACGGGGACCAGGAGACCATTGACAAGATTGATCCCATGATTGCGGAGAAGATGGGATTTAAGGAGTGCTATCCGGTATCCGGACAGACCTATTCCAGAAAAGTGGACACCAGAGTGCTGAACGTACTGGCAGGCATTGCAGCCAGTGCCCACAAGTTCTCCAATGACATCAGGCTTCTGCAGCACTTAAAAGAAGTGGAAGAGCCGTTTGAGAAGAGCCAGATCGGTTCCTCGGCTATGGCATACAAGAGAAACCCGATGAGAAGTGAGCGTATTGCGTCCCTGTCACGTTTCGTCATGGTGGATGCCCTGAATCCGGCCATCACTTCCGCTACCCAGTGGTTTGAGAGAACACTGGATGACTCTGCGAACAAACGTCTCTCCGTTCCGGAAGGTTTCCTGGCTATTGACGGTATCCTGGACCTGTGCCTGAACGTGGTGGACGGGCTTGTTGTGTATCCTAAGGTTATAGAGAAACGTCTGAGAAGCGAGCTTCCGTTCATGGCTACAGAGAATATCATGATGGATGCCGTGAAGGCAGGCGGGGACCGCCAGGAGCTGCACGAAAGAATCCGTGAGCTGTCCATGGGGGCAGGCAGGAACGTGAAGGTGGAAGGCAAAGAGAACAACCTTCTGGAGCTTATTGCCGCTGATCCCGCATTTAACATGAGTCTGGAAGACCTGCAGAAGACCATGGAGCCGTCCCGCTACACAGGACGTGCCCAGGTACAGGTGGAGGCGTTCCTGAAAAATGTGGTACAGCCGGTACTGGATGAAAATAAAGAAATCCTGGGAATGACTGCAGAGATCAACGTATAATAAAAATACAGTTCGGAGGTTTTTACATGAAGGAGCAAAAGAGGGGGAATCCCATAGCGCTTTTGCCGATTGGGGTGTTTCTGATCATTTTTATCGGAGCGGGTATCCTGTTCCATGACTTTTATACCATGCCTGCCATTGTGGGATTTTTGATCGCGCTTACCGTGGCATTTTTTCAGAACCGGAAAGTAGGGTTTCAGGAAAAGGTGGCAATTATCTCAAAGGGCATCGGTGAGGAAAATATTGTAACCATGTGCCTGATCTTCCTGGCAGCCGGAGCCTTTTCCGGTTCCATAAAGGCGGCAGGCGGGGTGGAGAGCACGGTCAATCTGGGGCTTTCCATTATGCCGTCCTCCATTGCAGTGGTGGGGCTGTTTATCATCGGCTGTTTTATTTCCATTTCCATGGGAACCAGTGTGGGCACTATTACCGCTATGGCACCCATCGGCGTGGGAATTGCCGAGAAGACAGGCATTCCTCTCCCGATCTGCATGGGAGCCATTGTGTGCGGCGCCATGTTCGGTGACAACCTGTCCATGATTTCCGATACCACGATTGCGGCGGTGAGGACACAGGGGTGTGAGATGAAGGACAAATTCAGGGAGAACTTTTTTATTGTTCTGCCTGCAGCTATCATCACGGCTGTGATCTTCTTCGTGATCGCCAGGGGAAATGCAGGAGTCATTGATGATGACCTGAAGTTCCAGATCATCAAGGTGATTCCATACCTGGTGGTCCTGATCGGCGCGCTCATCGGCATCAATGTGTTCATTGTTCTTATAACCGGTACTGTACTGTCCCTCATTGTGGGAGTAGGCACAGGGGCGTTTGCTGTCAGTGAGATGTTCCAGAAGATGGGAGACGGTATCACCGGAATGTATGATATCACAGTGATCTCCATTATTGTTGCAGCCATTGTGGCCCTGGTGAAGGAACACGGAGGGATTGAGTATATTCTGAATGTGATCAAGAAGAAGATCAACGGGGAGCGCGGCGGAGAGTTCGGCATCTCCGTTCTGGCCCTGCTCGTGGACTGCTGTACAGCCAACAATACGGTGGCTATCGTTATGGCAGGCCCCATTGCAAAAGAGATCAGCGAGGAATTCCGGGTAAGCCCCAAAAGGAGCGCGTCCCTTTTGGATATCTTCGCATCCGTAGGCCAGGGAATGATTCCCTACGGTGCCCAGCTTCTGGCCGCGGCCAGTCTGTCCGGGCTTACGCCTATAGCGATCATGCCGTATCTGTTCTATCCTATTTTGATGGGGGTATCGGCAATTATATTTATAATTTTCCGCAGGAGAGAAGTGGCGGAATAAAAAATATGGATGAGGCAGCTGTATTCTTTGGGGAATATAGCTGCCTTTTTCTATTATCTCCGAATATATCTTTGATTTCTGCTTCTTGGTTTTTCCGGTACAGTCATTTCGACCAGATTAAGTTCCATTGCCGGATTTAAGTAATTTTTACGAAAGGTTTCCTTTGATTTTAATCCCAGTTTCTTCATAAGGCAGGTTGCTGTATATGAAGTATCCATTTCCATTGCGGACAAAAGCTTCTTTACATATTCTGTCATCTGTTCTGTATCATCCGATATCTGTTTGGAGATATCATCAAGAACCATATCAACCTGTTTGAGCATAAATTCAATGAAGATATTGGAAGTCCCTTCTGAATGACATTGGGCAATTGCCTGATAGTAACCATCCTGAAATTTTTCAATCTGACTTTCAATCGGGATGTACTCAAAAATCGGTTTCCATTTGGAAAGAATCGCCGTATGCCACAGCCTTGCCATCCTGCCGTTTCCGTCTGAAAAAGGGTGAATGAATACAAATTCATAATGAAAGACTGAGGACAGGATAAGAGGGTGTACGGATGCCTGTTCTCGAGACATCCAGTCGAACAATTCTTCCATAAGCCCCGGTACCAATCTTGCCGGAGGTGCGATGAAAATACATTTATCCCCATTAAACACACCTTCTTCTCCTTTACGGAATACGCCGGACTCATCTACCGTATATTGGGTCATGACTCCATGCAGCTTTTTTAAGTCTTTCAAACTATATGGATTGATCTCAGGCAATTTTTCGTAAGCAGCGTAAGCGTTTTTTACTTCCTGAATTTCCTTTTGCTCACCCAGAACCATGTGCCCGGCAAGCACATCCCTGACCTGTCCAAGTGACAAGGAATTAGCCTCAATTTTCAGGGAAGAATGAATGGACTTGATTCTGTTGTTACGCCTTAGATAGGGGCGGGATTCCATCTTCTGCAGCATACTGATCCTGCCGAGTTTTTCCGATATGGATGAGACATATATCAGCATGGTATTATTAATGGTAAACGGCGGTTGATAACGGTTCATATATTTTCACCTCCAAATTAACTTGCTTATTAACTTGCTTATTATCTTAGCATGTTCCGGCACTGAAGTAAACAGAAAAGTGGATTTTCATATTGCAGCCCTTCCCCCAAACAATTTATAATATTTTTATCAGAACCTTTTTATCACCCCGGGTATCTAATAGATAACAAAAGAGATAAAACAGAAAAAGGAGGAGCCCATGCAGCAGCAGGAATTTATACAGGCCGTCAGGGACGCAGAAGCTACCCTGTACCATGTTGCAATGTCCATTTTAAGGAATGATGCGGACAGTGCGGATGCGGTACAGGAAGCGCTTTTGAAGGCTTTTGAAAAATTAGATACCCTGAAGGAAAAAAAATACTTTAAAACATGGCTGATACGTATTCTTATCCATGAGTGCTACCAAATGAAACGCAGAAGTAAACGTCTGGTTCCCTACGAGGAGTATGTGGAGAACGCACCGGGGAAGGAGGACAAGCTGTATACAGACCTCTATGCAGCCATAGATGATCTGCCGGAGGACCTCCGCATTGCGGTTACCTTATTTTATATAGAAGGTTTCTCCATTGCGGAGATCGCGGAGATGCTGGAGACCAGGGAAAATACAGTGAAAACACGGCTTTACAGGGGAAGAAATCAGCTAAGAAAAAGTCTTGGTGATAAGGAGGAAGCATTATGTTAGAACAGGGAAAATGGAAAGACGGGGCACCGGTACCTTCAAAGGAATTTCATGACAGATTTGAGGAGAGTTTGAAACTGATAGAGAAAAAAGTAGGGGAGAAGGCACCGGCAGGTGCCGAGATCATCCGAATGAACAGGAAGACAAAGCGCAGGGGCAGACATCTGAAGAAAGCAGTTGTGGGTTGTACAGCCGCCGCAGCCGCTATGGCAGTCTTTATCGGAGCCTGCTATCAGAATCCGGTATGGGCTTCCAATCTGCCGCTGATCGGGCACATATTTGAGCGCATGGAAGGACAGCTTTCTTTTGGGGAAGATTACAAGGATTATGCAGAACCACTGGATAAGGAAGCAGCACAAAACCGGGAAGGCGGCGGGCAGGACAGCGGCGATGAGGGAAATACCGGTGCGGGAGCCTTCCGTCAAACGGTTGGCGGCACTACAGTTACCATGTCTGAGAGTTATTGCAGCGGCTCGGCCCTGTACCTTTCCCTTATCATAGAATCAGAAGAGCCATTTCAGGATACCCGTCTGGATGGGAACGGACAGCCATCGATCAGTGTGAAAACGAAGGAAAATTACAGCTTTAATCCTCAGGAACAGAATGATCTTGTCTATCTGGAAGGCGAGTTTTTGGATAAAAATACCTACACAGGGGTTATGCGTATAGACCTGAACATGAAGAATACAGATGACAGCGGGCTGCAGGCAAAGCAGGCAGAGGCTGAGGCAAACGGGGAAGAATTTATAGTTGACGCGGAAGTACTGGATCAGTACAGCACCAAAATAGAGATACCGGAACAGTTCACCCTGAATCTGGACATCAGCCAGATCATAGGGGATTTGGCTGATCCCGATACCTTCAGTACAGGGTACACGGCGGAGGAACTGGAAGCCATGTCCGATGAAGAGTGGAACCGGGTCATGACAGAAGCGGAAGACGAAGGCGGCTGGGACAGCTTCCCCAACAGCCATGAAAACTGGTGGATGGATGGCTCCTGGCAGTTTGAGCTTGATATCAACGCAGACTACTCCAGAACACAGACTGCCGAAGTGAATGAGATGAATGAGGATGGCGCAGGCATTGCATCTGTTGTCAAAACTCCATTTGAGATCACAGTCAATGAGTCATATGATGATAAAACGAAAAGAGCAGATTATTTCCCGGTGATCCTGGATGCCCAGGGTAATGTTATGGATGTCACAGGGGGAAGTGTAAATACCGTATCCGTGAAAAACCATGACACATCTACCGTCTATGTTTATTTATGCGATTATGATGAATATATGGATGAGCTGAAGGGGTCCAGAAATGAGGATGGATTCAAGACATTGATGGATGAAAGGGCAAAATTTGCCGCAGAAGTGCATTTTGACTAACAGTTTTTGATAAAAAACGGCAGAATGAGAATCGGAATTTTTATTCTGCCCGGATGCAGGAGCCGTTTTCAGTCGCCAAAACGCGGGGAAAACGGCTCCTTTCCCATGAAAATCCGCAATTTTTCGTCCGAATTTACAAATTAGAACTTTATTTCTTAAAAGAAATGTAGTATGATACATGGGTACAAAAAGTTCATTAGGAGGAATGAAAAATGGTAAAAGCAGTAGTAGGGGCTAACTGGGGAGATGAAGGTAAGGGCAAAATCACTGACATGCTCGCACAGGAATCCGATATCATCGTAAGATTCCAGGGCGGTGCCAATGCGGGCCACACAATTGTAAACAATTACGGAAAATTTGCGCTCCATACTCTTCCGTCCGGTGTGTTCTACGACCACACAACCAGTGTCATCGGAAACGGTGTTGCGCTTAATATCCCGGTACTGTTTAAAGAGATTCAGTCTATTGTGGACAAGGGTGTACCAGCACCGAAGATCAAAGTCTCTGACCGTGCGCAGATGGTAATGTCCTATCATATCAAGTTCGATGAGTATGAAGAAGAGCGCCTGGCAGGAAAATCTTTTGGTTCCACCAAGTCTGGAATCGCACCGTTTTATTCTGATAAATATGCAAAGATCGGTTTCCAGGTCAGCGAGCTTTTCGATGATGACGCGGCACTGAGAGATAAAGTGGAGCGTGTATGCGAGACAAAGAATGTGACTTTGGAGCATTTATACCACAAACCGCTTCTGAACCCGGATGACATCATGAAAGAGCTGGCGGAATATAAAGAGATGATTGCTCCTTATGTGTGTGACGTTTCTCTGTATCTGTGGAACGCTCTGAAAGAAGGTAAGGAAGTGCTTCTGGAAGGACAGTTAGGTTCCCTGAAAGATCCGGATCACGGTATCTATCCCATGGTAACCTCTTCCTCCACACTGGCTGCCTACGGTGCAGTTGGTGCAGGGATTCCGCCATATGAGATCAAAAAGATCATCACAGTCTGCAAGGCATACTCCAGTGCAGTAGGTGCAGGCGCATTTGTATCTGAAATCTTCGGCGATGAGGCAGATGAATTGAGAAGACGCGGCGGAGACGGCGGAGAGTTCGGTGCTACCACAGGACGCCCGAGACGTATGGGATGGTTTGACTGTGTGGCATCTAAATACGGCTGCCGTATGCAGGGAACTACGGATGTAGCTTTCACGGTCCTGGATGTACTTGGATATCTGGAGGAGATTCCGGTGTGCGTGGCATACGATATTGACGGTGAGATTACAACAGAATTCCCCACAACCGGCAGGCTGGAAAAGGCAAAACCGGTTCTGGAGACGCTTCCGGGCTGGAACTGTGACATCCGCGGCATCAAAAACTACGATGACCTTCCCGTAAACTGCCGCAGATATATTGAATTTGTGGAAGAGAAGATTGGCTTCCCCATCACCATGGTTTCCAATGGTCCGAGCCGTGAGGATATTATCTACCGCAATAAATAAAACAATAAGACAACGCTCCATTGGTTTTTATAATGGAGCGTTGTCTTATTTTGGGTGCACTTATTTTTACTGCACATCGTATTCTTCCAATAATTTTTGGATTGTCTCTTTCCGACCTTTAAAATGGACAGCATTAATTCCCTGGGAGCGGGCTTCCGCCACATTTTCCAGGACATCGTCAATAAATACAGCTTTTTCAGGTTTAATATGAAAATCTTTCAGCAGTTTCTGATAGAATTCAGGTTCCGGCTTCAGCATTTTTACCTGCCAGGACATGTAGCCGCCGTCCATCAGATCCAGAAAGGCCATTTCCTCCCTGCAGCGTTCATAGAGCGGCTGTGAAAAGTTGGACAGGTAATAAATTTTGTACCCTCTTTTTTTCAGATATTTCAGCCAGTCCACTGTGTAAGAGTAGGTATGTATGACACCGCTCATTTTGGCAAATGTCTCGCGTATTTCTTTTTCGTATTCCGGGTCATTATCAATAAAGGCCTGGAGAATTTCCTCTTCATTCCGCACACCACGGTCAGCATCCACCCAGTCAGGGCTGTCAAACACAGCATCGCCCACAGCCTGAATCGTTTCCCCACTGTACTTCATGCTTTTTAAAAATGATTTCCAGTCATAACGGACCAGCACATTTCCAAGGTCAAAGATAAAGGTATCCACAGAGGAATTGGCATCTATCCTAGGAATACCGTTTTTCTGCCTTGTGTAGCGGTATACGAGCAGGCAGGCATACAAAAACACGGGAACAAGTACCGTGCAGTAGATTGCGGCCAGCAGCATATTACCGGCATTTGGGCTGTGCGAAAGAGAAAAAATAAAAGCCAGGACGTACATGCCAAGCAGCAGTACGGCTCCAACCAGTGCAGCAATTTGTTTCAGCTTCTTCACTTCTTATTCTCCCTCCCATAGAATATCTTTAATTATAATGAGTTTTGAGGTATCCGTCAATGTGCATAAATGCCCGAAATCAAAGAGAAAATCGACAATTTGTCCAATTTTCAGGCTACACTTACCGAGAAATGGAGAATGATTTGCACATATTTTCCAAAATTTTCAAAGGAATTATGGAAGTTAAAACAGTTGGTGATACGGTGGACGGCAGGAAACTATATCACGTGCGTATGGGGGATGAAAACGCGGCTGACAAGGTTCTGATCTTTGCGGGAATCCATGGAAGAGAATATATGACCACTCAGCTTGTCATGGAACAGCTGGGGGAATTTGTGGAGAATCTGCTTCATGAGGACAGAACCTACAAGGGATACTCTTACAGCGAGCTGTTGAGAGACCGAGCTCTGCATATTATCCCCATGGCGAATCCGGACGGTGTGACAGTGAGCCAGTTCGGAGCCGAGGGTATGCGGTCTCCCGGAATCCGGGAACAGGTGTGGGAGATTGCGGACGAGGACGGCGCCAGAATGCCCTGGAAATCTTATTTCCGCCGCTGGAAGTCCAATGCGGAGGGCGTGGATGTGAACCGGAACTTTGATGCCCTGTGGGAAGAGTATGTGGATGGGATCGGCAGGCCTTCCAGGGAAAAATACAAGGGAACTGCGCCGGAGAGCACCAAAGAGGCGCAGGCACTGGTAAATCTTACAAAAAAGGAACTGTTCTGCCGCACAGTCAGCTATCACTCCTCCGGCGGTGTCATATACTGGGCATTTGGACAGCAGGGAGAGCTGGCATCAAGGACCCAGACCTTTGCAAAACGCATTGCCGCTGTCACGGGCTATGAACCGGACGGCAATTATGAAGAACTGGACCCGGCGGGATACAAGGACTGGGCGCTGCTTAAGATGGGGATTCCCAGTCTAACTATAGAGATCGGCAGAGCGGATTCTCCCCTGCCGCAGTCTGCCTACCGGAGAATCCTCCGGGAGAACAGAGGCGTGTGGGAAGAAATCCTGCTGGATATCATAGAAGAGAAAAAAGATTAAAAGAAACCATTGACAAATGTGGACTATTGTAATAGTCTATATGTAGACGATTGCAATAGTCCAAAGGAGTTATGCTTATGAAATTATTTGAATCAGAACAGAAAGTAATGGAAGTCCTGTGGGAAGAAGGTGAGATACCGGCAAAAAGAGTCGTTGAAGTGCTGAGTGAGAGAGTCGGCTGGAACAAGAATACAACTTACACAGTCATCAAGAAATGTATAGAAAAAGGAGCCGTTCAGCGGTCAGAGCCGGGATTTCGGTGCAGGCCCCTGATCGACAGGCATGAATTTGAATCCTATGAAGTGAACGAATTGATCTCCAGGACCTTTAAAGGTTCCAAGAAAAATTTTATCTCAGCGTTCTTTGCGGAGCAGGATTTGACGAAGGAAGACCTGGAGGAGATTGAATCGCTGATTCAAAGGAAGCGGAGGTAGCATGGTATTTATAAAGATCAATGTGGTTCTTGCGGTAATGTGCCTTGTCTTCAGCATTTTCCGTCTGGCTTCAAAAAAGTTCGGAAGCAGCGATAAGTACAGGATGGACCGGATCTTCATCTGCATCGGTATCCTGGCACTGCCTTTGATGCTTGCGGTGGAGAGATATCCGGTGCGTGCTGTTTCAGCACAGACCATGGGAATCGTTTCCAGGATGTCTCCGCAGAAAGTGGCAGAGAGTTATCACTTTGTAAAGTGGGGAATGGCGGCCGCATTCGCTGTGGGCTGTGCGATATTTTTTATACTGTTTATCCGCTACTGCCGTGAGAGCAGGATTTTAAGAGAGGCTGTTCCGGTGCCGGGAGAGGCCGCACGGGAGCTGAGTTTTGAAGAACTGGGCCTGGACAGAAGAAGGATTCTGCTGAGTGACCGCATAAGTGCGCCGGTGACCTGGGGATTTTTCATGCCCAAAATACTGATTCCCTCTTATCTGAAGGATGAGGAGGAGGAAAAATATACACAGATTGTTTTGCATGAATTCATCCATGCCAAGAGAAGGGACAACCTGTGGAAATTCCTGGCGCTTTTTCTTTTATGTGCCTATTGGCAGCATCCGTATCTGTGGTTTTTTTATTTTACGTTTCTTAGAGAAGTGGAATTATCCTGTGACGAGGAGGTGCTTCGGCGCATAGGAGAGGACGGAAGGGCAGCCTATGCAGGTACACTTGTGGCTTTTGCGGGCCTGTACTGCCGTCTCAGCCGGATGACATCCCAGTTGTCAGCAGGAAGTCTGAAGAGGAGAGTGATCGCTATAATGAATTATAAAAAATCAAACAAAAGAACAGGAATCGCCGGGAAGATATTCATGGGGAGCATTGTATTTTCCTTTGCGCTGCTGCTGGGATTTTCAAACCAGATTTTTGCGGGAATGCGTGACGGTGAAACCATTGTAAAAAGCAGTGAAGAGTCAAAAGAGAGTAGGGAAAAGCCGCAGTTGAATGTGATAGAAGAGGCCAGAGAAATTGAAGAGAATAAGGCCCAATCGAATGCGGAAGAAACACAGGAAATCCCCGAAAATGGTGCAGTGGAAGAGATAACAGAAATTCCGGAAGAAAATGCTTATGGAGAAGCACAGGAAATTCCGGAAGTAAGTGCTTATGGGGAAGCGGAAGATATAATTTTAAGAGAAACAACGGAAGCAGAAGCGTCAGTGAACGGAGAAACACGGAATATGAATGAAAATAACCTTGCAGAGGCAGAGGACTATTCTTCAGGCACAGAGGTACCAAGTGAAGCTGTTGATCAATCACTGCTTCAGGAAGAAAATGCGAGTGTGAGATAAAAGAGGCTGCGGGACCGTTTCATTCGTATGAAAGATGATATAGATAAGGGTTTTCAGGAATATTCCTGAGAACCCTTTTTTTGCTCCTGTACCGGTACGCTTTCCGGCTGTCTGCCGGGAGTTTCCCGGCACAGGCGTATGAATTCCCTGACATAGGGCAGAGTGGTTCTGTCTTTTCTCTGTGCGATATAGAAGACACGTTTCATGGGCAGATCTGTGACCGGGCAGGCATGGAGCCTGCCGCCCGAAAGCTCCTCCCGGATCAGCATTTTGGAGATAATGGAAATCCCTTCATTTTGTGCTACGGCTTCTTTTAAAGCATCAATGTTGTGATATATATGACTTTTTGTAAGGGTGATCCCCTGTTTGCTGAGCGCCCGTTCCAGGGCCGCCCGGGTGCTGTTTCCCTCCTCACGAAGCAGAAATAATTCATTTTCAAAATCTACAATAGACAGATTTTTCCGCTTTGCATAGGGATGCTTTGGACTGCATATAGCCATAAACGTGTCATCCAGGAAGGAGGTATAGACAAGACTGCTGTGACTCCCTTTTGTCTCCGTAAGCATGACATCCAATTCCCCGGCAGCCAGCTTTTTTTCCATAAAATAGGAGTCATCAATGGTAAAGCGTGTACTGACATCAGGACAGGTGATGTGGTATGCGCGGATGATATCCTGCAGCAGGCAGGAGGCGGCCACAAGTGTGCTGCCAATATGAATTTGTTTCAGATGGAGTCCGAGAAGTGCGGACTCCATTTCTTTGTACAGAGTTATGATCCGGGAAGCATAATCCAGAAGCAGCATACCGGCTTCCGTGAGCCTCAGGTGCTTGCTCAGGCGGTCAAAGAGACGGACATTATAGGTCTTCTCAATCTCAGAGACAGCAAGGCTTACTGTGGATTGGGAGATATACAGGTTCTGGGCTGCAATACTCATGTTGTTGCAGGATGCAACTTCCAGAAATATGGTCATGTGGCGGAGCGTCATGTGAAATCCTCCTTTAACTATTGAAAAAACTCATAACATAACCATATTTTAGTATTTTACAAGAGTAAAATCAAGTGCTATTATGACCATAATGATTGAAATTCGGCCGGATTTAAAAAATATGTTATTACAATAATCAATATATAAAGGAGATGAGAAAGGCGTTGTTTAAAAGGGGGGCAGTTTGATTCTCGGAGCTGATAACAGAGGGAAAGTTTCTGCGAAAACGAAACATAGAAATACAGAAGAGGAGAAGAATCGGGAGGTAGAAGATGAAAGAAGCAAAAGACAAGAAAGAGCCTGCAGGCCGGGTGCGTAAGGGCGTGTTTATTCCTGCATTTGCAGTGATGGCAGTGGTGGTAACCGTGGGATTTGTCAATAACGAGGGCCTGGCAAAAGGAGCAAAGGCATTCTTCGGATTTTCCCTGGGAAAATTCGGATGGCTGTACCAGCTCGTGGCAGTGATTTCTGTGCTGGTGATAGCGATCGTCACATTTTCAAAGCTGGGAGATATCCGTATCGGCGGGGCAGATGCAAAACCGAAATATCCATTCGGAACCTGGTTTGCCATGACGCTCACCGGCGGAATCGCTGTGGGAATAGTGAACTGGGGAATCAACGAGCCCCTGATCTATTACGGAAATGTATATGGTGAGCTGGATAATCTGGGAATTCAGGCTGGTACCCAGGAGGCCGCCAGGTTTGCCCTGGGCAGATGTTTTTACAACTGGACCTTTGTGCCCTATGCCATTTACGCAGTGTCCGGTCTGCTCATTGCTTATATGTATTTTAACAAGAAAGAAAAGCTTTCTGTGACTTCCACACTGAAGCCGTTATTTGGCAAAAAGGCAGAGCATCCGGTTGTGATGAACACTGTGGATACGCTGTGTTCCCTGGCGATCACACTGGGAATGGCTTCCGGACTCGGAACGGGCCTGGCCCTGGTTATCTCAGGTCTGAATGTTGTGTATAAGATTCCAAACAGCACATTTATCTGGGTGCTGCTGGGAGGTATTGCAACACTGATTTTCACAAGTTCCGCTATTCTGGGCGTGGACAGGGGAATCCGCAGGCTGGCTTCCTTAAACAGTAAGATTTTTTACGGACTTTTGATATTCCTGTTTATTACAGGACCTATGGCCATCATCCTCAGCAATTCCGTATCAGGTCTTGGTGAATGGCTGAACAATTTCTTTATCTGGGGACTGGACTCCGGTGATGTTGGTGGTGAGGCTCTGACAAGATGGTGGACGCTGGCTGACTGGTGTTCCTGGATTGCCTATGCGCCTATCATGGGGATTTTCCTTGGGAAGATAGCTTACGGAAGAACCGTTCGGGAATTTATGATCATCAACTGGGTAATGCCGTCTGTGTTCGGTATTGTCTGGTTTTCCGTCTGGGGCGGAACCGGTCTTAACTGGCAGATGAACAATGTCGTTGACATGGTTGGCGTCATTAAGGAGAGCGGAGCTACTGCAGGTGTATGGGCATTCTTGCAGCATCTGCCTCTGGGCCTTGGCGTGATCATTATCCCTGTTGTCATGATCACACTTATGCTGTCCTTCTCCACCGCGGCAGATTCCATGACCAGCACCATTGCATCCATCTGTACCAAAGGACAGAATATGGAGGAGGAACCGCCGAAATCCCAGAAACTGATTTGGGGTATTCTGATTGGCTCTATCTCGATCATCATGGGCGCGGTTGCAGGCGGTGTGCGGGGCATTGACGGTGTGAAACAGCTTGCTTCAGTGGGAGGTTTTCTGGTTTTATTTGTCTTTCTGCTGCAGCTGATCGCATTTATCAAGACATTCTTCGTGGATTTAAAAAAGGATAAGAAAGAGTAGTTTATGAATATTTGGAGGTGCGTATGGACTTATTATATATAAATGCAATGGATATAGAGAAACTGGAATTGACGAATGAGGAAATATTGGGAGCCGTGGAACGGAGTCTGGAGGCCCAGGGAAACAAAAAGACAGTCATAGAGCCTCGGGTGCATCTGATTCCTAATCCGGAATATCACGGACATTTTAACGTGTTGAGAGGATATATTGAACCCATGGACGTGGCAGGCGTGAAGGTAGTCGGAGATTATGTCTATAATTATAAGCAGAATCTGCCCTCTGAGATGGCCCTCCTGAATCTGTATGATCCTAAAACCGGTGCCCCGAGAGCTGTGATCGATGCGACTGAGATCACATCCATGCGGACAGGCGCCCTGACAGCCATCGGTGCGAAATATCTGGCAAAGAAAGAAAACAAAGTATTGGGGCATCTGGGGGCCAGGGGAACGGCCTGGTGGAATGTGGTGCTTTTGGATTCCATATATGATTTTGAGGAAATCCGTGTGAACAGCAGAAGAAGGGAGTCCATGGAAGACTTCGCCGGGCGTCTTACAAAGAAGCTGGGAAAACAGGTGAAGGTGACGGAAAACAGTGAGGAGTGTCTGAAGGGAGCTGACATTATGGTGGAGGCCACACGCCTGATGGAGCCGACACCTCTGCTGAAAACAGAGTGGGTACAGCCGGGAAATTTTGTGGTTCCCTACGGAACCGTCAGTGCTGTGGAGCTGTCCCTGACAGATGTGATGGACAAAATCGTAGTGGATGACTGGGGACAGTGCAAAGGCGGTATTCTGGGAAGCCTGCGCAGGCATGTGGAGACAGGAAAACTCAGTGAGGACACCCTCTACGGCGAACTGGGTGAGATTGTTGCAGGCAAAAAACCGGGAAGAGAAAGAGAGGATGAGACTATACTTTTCTGGCACAGGGGCCTCTCAACAAATGATATTGCGCTGGGACAGTTAGTATATGAAAAGGCTATAAAAATGGGAATCGGAACCACATTGAAATACAGATAGAGCACCCTCTTTGAACCGCCCTGCGGCAGACAAAATTGTCCGGCCGCAGGGCGGTTTTTAAAGAAAAAGGTATATGAAAAAAGACAGTTGCAGACATTACAGAAAGTGGTATAATTCAAGTTGTACAATTCTTCCCGTCTATGAAAGAGGGATGGAAGAATCCTTGAATAAAACGGCAGCGCAGGTGCTGCAGCCATTCCGGTTTTATAATAACCGGAAGGCAATGGAAAGAAATAGGGAGAAATGGGGCGTAAAAGATGAAGATTAGAAAGCATTTTATACTGACCGGTATGGTACAGGGGGTGGGGCTTAGATACCGGGCACAGCATTTGGCGAGGCTGCTGCAGCTGACAGGCTGGGTGAAGAACACCTGGGACGGATGCGTGGAGCTTGAGCTTCAGGGCGGAGAGGAAGAGATAGCCAATTTTCTGGACCGCCTGTCCATGGGGAATTTTATAAGGATTGAGGGTGTTGAAGCAAAAGAGGTTCCTGTGGTAGAGGAGAATAGTTTTCAAGTTAAGGGCTAAAATCGGATATTTTCTAAGAGCCTGCAGTAAAATGTTGACAACAGGAAAAATGGGTCTAAGATATAGAAAAATAAAAGTCGGAAAAAGGTTCTCAAAGGCGAAAACCCACCTTTGGGGACTTTTTTGCATGGAGGACGAAGTATGGGCATAGATTCACTTGTTTTTTTATTTTCGCCAGGGGCATGCGGAGAATGTACACTTTAATGGTCATATTTGCAAAGGCGGGCTGGTAGATTTCCATAGGCAATCCCTTTATAATAAAAACGAGGTGATAAGTATGAAATTATATGAGAAACTACAGGTACTGCGAAAGAAAAACGGATATTCACAGGAAGAACTGGCTTATAAAATAGGTGTTTCAAGACAGACAATTGGAAAATGGGAATCAGGACAGGTAATACCGGAAATATCCGGGATGGTTTTATTAAGCGGATTATATGGAATTCCAATTGACAGAATTGTGAAAGAGGATGATGACTGCAATATTACCCTGGTTAACAGTACAGACAGGAATATAGACAACCTGATTGAGTTTTTAATAAGGGCAAAGAAAAATACATATGCCGGAAACGGAAAAGAAGTGGAGCCATCAAAAACTGCTGCCCATGACTTAGAATACAGTGAGAAAGAGTTCTTTTATTATGACTCATATATTGGCGGTGAATGCTTTTCTGGTGAGGAAGCAGTCTGGAAAAGTTCTGTCCCTGTGTGGTGTATGAATTATACAGGCAGGGTTCTAGGAGAAGAATTTTGCGGTGATTTTTTGAAAGAAGCATTGTATCATGCAGATGCAAATATGCCTTACAGGGGACCGAATATTTACAGAAAAGGGGAATATGGTTATCATTGCAGAGTTCAGGGAGAATTTCTATGGTTTCAAGGATATGAAGAAATTTTTTATAGCAGCAAGAGAGTATATGAATGTTATTTCCATGGTGGAAAAGTCAGGTAAACCGCCGACTTGTGTCTACGGTATCTGGCAACACACAAAGACGAACCAGAATCAGAATATCAAGAGGTGATATCTATGAAAAATATATTAGTAATCCAGGGCGGCGGGCGTCCGAACGGAAATACCAGCCAACTGGCAGATGCCTTCCTAAAAGGAGCTTTAGAAGCAGGCCATAAAACAGAAAAAATATCCTTGAACAAGTTCGAGGTAAAAGGCTGTATCGGCTGCAATGCATGCCGCTACGGGAAACCCTGTATACAAAAGGATGATTTCAACAAAATAGTCCCCAAAATAAAAGAAGCGGATCTGCTTGTTTTCGCATCACCGCTTTTTTTCTGGACAATATCCTCTAAATTAAAGGCATTTATAGAAAGATTCTACTGCATAGCAGAGGAGGACCCGAATCCTCCCTATGGCCGGTATGAAAGATATCCGGTAAAAGATGCTGCTTTACTGATGACATCGGCAGATGATTTTTTCTGGACATATGAGCAGGCTGTGTCATACTATAAGTTTGCCGTCATCAATTACATGGGTTTCAAGGACAAAGGCATGCTGCTTGCAGGCGGATGCGGAGATACAAACGGCAGGCCGCAGATTGACAAAACAGATCATCTGCAGAAGGCATATGAGTTTGGAAAAAATATCTACAAGGAGTAATAGAAACGCCGTTCTATTACAGTATCCGCTTACCCATAAAATTCCCATATCGTATAATCCCCGTATTTTTCCCTGCAGCTCTCCCGCAGCGTATGCAGAAGCAGCATACTGTCCCCGGCTGTAAAGATATTCTGTGTATTGGAAGCAGCCTGCCTGTCCGCGCGGGCAGGTCCCGGCCGTTTCTGGCGCAGTTCGGAGGCGGGGCAGCCGTAATATTTCTGGCAGAGCTGATTTAAATATCTGACATCAGAAAAACCGCTCTCAATACTCACGGTGAGCACCTTTTTATCTGTATTCTGCAGAAGACGGCAGGCGTATTCAAAACGTTTCAGATTCAGATATTCCTGAAAGGACAGGTTTAATTCATCGCGGAACAGATGTGACAGATAGGTCAGCGACAGATTTTCGTGCTCTGCAATGTCCTTCAGCAGCAGTTTCTGCCGGAAATTTTTTTCTATATAGTCTGTAATGCGGCTCATGCGTTCCTGCCTGTGCCTGCGGGCTGTCATCTCTGCGTCTGTATATATTTTCTCGGGAACATAGGTGTGGAGGCTGTACAGAATCATATTCAGCAGACTCATGCATTTATATTCATAATTGGCAAACTGCCCGAAATAATTGTAGGCCAGCTCAATAAGCAGACCATTCATAATTTCGTAGCGTGTCTCATGCCGGGAGAAGAAGGGGCGCACACAGTTCTCCAGAAAACATGTATTTTCATCGTGCTGAAAATAGGATGTGACAAGCTGCCGGGACATCTGAATGGCGAGGATCAGGGCGCTGCCATCCAGTCCGCGTATCTCATGGAGGTCCATGGGGTTCAGCAGATACATGTCACCGCTGTGAAGCTGGTTTGCATTTCCGTTTACTGTAAATTCCACTTTTCCGTCAAGAACAAGCCCGATTTCCATCTCCCTGTGTGCGTGCGGCGCACGGGAAAAAAGGCGTACCAGTATAGCACTGAACGCGTGGATCTGCGGGTGTGCGATCAATTCAAATTCTTTATCCATTTCCGTCACTGCCTTCTCATAATTTCTTATTTTCTATTCTAATGTCATTTCAGAAAAGAGGCAAGAACTGTCTCAAGATATTCACGAAAACAACAAACTAATCGTTGATAAACAGCAAATAAATCGAGCCTGTGGAACGGATAATTAGCTGAACTTCCCATAAAATAAGCCTTGCAGCCAAGAAATCAACCAGCGCAGGATAATCGCCGTATTTTCACAAACATGGAAATGCCCCGCAGAGAAAAAACGATTAAACTGAAGATAGTTTATAAAGAAATTTTCTGCGCAGAAAATGCAGACTTTTCGTTTTACGGCGAGAGCAAAAGTAAACGTGACAGTTCAGAAAAAGGGTGATCGTATGGGTAAAAAAGTAATTGTAGCAGGACATGCCTGTCTGGATATTACCCCTCTCTTTCCTCAGAATCAGCAGGCAGCGAAATTAGGAAATATCCTGTCGCCGGGAAAGCTGATACAGATGGAGGGTGTTGATATCCATGCAGGAGGTGCGGTATCCAACACGGGTATGGCAATGAAAATGCTGGGGGCAGATGTATGTCTCATGGCAAAGACAGGCAGCGATGAATTCGGAAAGATCATTTCCGATATTTATGCCGCACAGGGCGCAGATTCCGGAATCATTGTGCAGGAAGGGCAGAATACCTCCTATTCGGTGGTCCTTGCACTTCCGGGTATAGACAGGATATTTCTTCATGACCCGGGGTGCAACCACACTTTTTCCTTTGAAGATCTGCCGAAGGAAAAGCTTTTGGGGACAGACCTGTTCCACTTCGGCTATCCCCCGCTGATGAAGAAAATGTATGAGGACACCGGAAGCGAACTGGTGCGGATGATGAAATATATGAAAGCCCAGGGGACGGCAACTTCCCTTGATCTGGCTTTTGTGGACGGGGAGTCAGATGCAGGAGCGGCGGACTGGAAGGAGATTCTAAGCCGGGTGCTGCCGTATGTAGACTTTTTTGTGCCCAGTATCGAAGAACTCTGCTTTATGCTGGACCGGGACAGATATGAGGCTTGGAAGACCAAAGCAGGGGATGAAGACATTTCTTTCTCCCTGGATGTTCAGAGAGATATCAGGCCTCTGGCAGATAAGTGCATGGAATTAGGGGCAAAGGTCCTTCTGCTGAAATGCGGAGCTCCCGGCCTGTATTACAGGACCACAGAAGTAAAACGTCTGGAAGGACTGGAGACAGCCCTTGGGATCTCTGCAGAGGACTGGTCGGACAGAGAGGGATTTGAGGCCAGCTATCAGCCAGAGAGGGTGCTGTCAGGTACAGGTGCGGGCGACACCACCATTGCGGCATTTTTGACAGCTATGCTTGAGGGGTATCCTTTTGAAATGTGTATCCATCTGGCAGCGGCAGAAGGGGCCTCCTGTGTGGAGGCTTATGACGCACTGGGCGGAATCCGGCCGCTTAAGGAACTGGCGTCCAGGATTGAAAAGGGATGGAAAAAACAGAATTTCAGAAGATAAGGAGCATGGAAAATGTTAGAAAATTTAAATGAGGTATTACTTCCGGCCAGGCAGAATGGCTATGGGGTGGGTCTGTTCAATACCGTGAATCTGGAACTGGCAAGAGGTGTGCTGAGGGCTGCGGAGGAACTCAGGTCCCCGGTTATCATCGGTACAGCGGAGATTCTGCTTCCCAGCGGGCCGCTGGAGGATCTGGCACCACTGATCGTTTCCATGGCAGATAGAGCATCAGTCCCTGTTGTGGTCCATTATGACCACGGACTTACATTTGAGAAATGCATGGAGGCGCTGAAGCTGGGATTCACTTCGGTTATGTATGACTGCTCCACGGACAGCTATGAAGAAAATGTGAGAAAGGTTGCGGAGCTTGCAAAGATTGCCCACTGCTTCGGTGCAACTGTGGAGGCTGAACTGGGGCATGTGGGGGATAACCAGGAGGCAGGAGGCCGGGAGGCGGAAATGCCGGAAGCATACTATACAGATCCGGCCCAGGCAAAGGATTTTATAGAGAAAACACAGGCGGATGCCCTTGCCATAGCCGTTGGGACGGCCCACGGAGCTTACAAATTCAAACCAAAGCTGGATTTTGAAAGAATCCGGACAATTGCGGATATGGTGCATGTCCCTCTGGTGCTCCACGGAGGTTCCGGGCTGTCGGAGGAGGACTTTAAAAAATCAATTGGCTGCGGGATCAGCAAAGTAAATATCTTCACGGATATCAATATTGCGGCGGCAAAAGCGGCAGAGCAGGCATGGAAAGAGGGAAAAACCTGCCTGACAGACATCATTCCCTATCAGGTGGAAGCCGTGGCAGCGGCGGCAAAGGTGAAGATGAAGATTTTCGGGTCGGAAAACAGAAGCCGGGAAGTCTGATTCTTACTTGTATTTGCTTTGGAGGCATAGTATATTTACCTTAACACATATAGAAGCGTAAAGGATGACCACTATGCCAAAATTGATGCAAACATACTTTGTAGATGTAAACTACAGCCAGAATCACGCTCATATGCTGCACAAGCATCCCGATGTACTGGAAATTCTGTACATTGACAGCGGGGAAGGGCGGTATATTGTGGGAAAAAGGGAATATGCGGTATCTGCCGGGGATGTAGTGATCTGCAATGCCGGCATGATACACGGGGAGGCCCCTTTTCAAAAACATGAGATCCAGACATACTGCTGTGCGCTTTCGCAGGTGATGATTCCCGGACTTCCGGAAAATTGTCTGATGGATTCCAGATATAAACCGGTACTTGCTATGGGGAACGCTGCAGGGCATATGGGATGTCTCATGCGTACCATGCATGAGCTGTTCACAGAAAATATGTATAAAAAAGACGTTTGTCAGCATCTGGCCCAGGCGGTGTACCTTCTTGTAAAGGAACGCCTGGAGCAGTACAAGGACAGCGGCAGGGAGGTGGAGGACCAGAAAAAGGAATTTTTGGTGCGGCAGATCACAGACTATATTGACAGACATTACACAGAACCGCTGACTTTGAAAGAACTCAGTGACAGATTTTACATCAGCCCCTCCAGCATTTCGCATATATATAAGAGAGAGACAGGAGTGTCACCCATGCAGTACGTGATACACCGCAGGATCGGGGAGGCGCAGACGTTGCTGATGGATACCCACATTCCCATCCATATGATAGAGGAACGGCTTGGGTTTGGCAGCAGCTGTCATTTCAGCGCTATGTTCAAAAAATATGTGGGAATCTCCCCAAAAGAGTTTCGCAGCCATTTTAAATGAAAGCAGTTTATAATAACAGGACATCCATTGTCCGTGTCAGAATCATTTTCATGAATCATGATTCCGGTGCGGGCAATGGATGTCTTTTTTTTAACATATTTGCAAGATTTTATAACAAAATCTCATAGAGGGCGAAAAAAGGCAGGAAATACAGCAAGAAAATAATAACGGATTTTAGCCGGATTTGATATGATTAATATAGTTAAAGTTCATGAACGGGCAACGCAAATATAGCAAAAACAGGGAAATACTGGTCATAATAGACATGGAGGTGATGAAAAAAGAGCTATAATACGGCAAAGTAGCAGAAAGCTTATGACACAGATATCAGAACCTGAAGATAGGTTGGAACAGAAAAAAACAGAAGGCAATTTTATATAATTTTCGGTGAAAAAATGAAAAACAGGAGAGGTGATTATGAACAGAGAAATAACAGGAGAAAGACAGACAGCCGCAGTGAGCGGAGTTGTCAAACTAAATTGGGGAAACAGGATAGCATACGGATGCGGAGATACAGCATGTAATATCGTCTGCGGCATGATCAATGCTCTGCTGACTTTGTTTTACACAGATTATGCGGGAATCCCCATAGCGACAGTGGGGTTGGTCATGCTGATATCAAGAGTATTTGACGGCTCCTCAGACATTATCATGGGAGTCATTGTAGGGAAAACAAAATCAAAATGGGGGAAATCAAGGCCGTGGCTTTTGTGGATGGCGGTTCCCTATGTGCTCTGTGCCATAGCTATGTTTACGGTCCCCCAGACGAACGAGACGATACAGTTCTGGTACATTTTTGTCACATATAATCTGTGCACCACGGTGTGCTACACAGCCATTAATGTGCCATACGGAACACTGTCCACCATGATGACAAGGTCATCTCACGAGAGGGACCTGCTTTCCATTGTGCGCATGTCCATGGCTCCGGTGGGAAGGCTCATTGCAGTAACTTTCACCATGCCGGTGGTGAAATTATTCGGAGATACACAGGCAGCCTGGGTGAAAGCCATGATGCTGTGGTGTGTGATCGCGTTTGTCATGCTGCTTATCTGTTTTGCAAATTGTAAAGAACACGTACATATTGAAGTAAAGAAAGAAACACCGAAGGCGTCCTTCGGTAAAAATGTAAAGGCTCTTGTGGGAAATATTTATTTCTGGGCAACGCTGATCCTCTGGACTATCACCTGTGTGCACCAGACACTTGTGGGAGCTGTACTGCCTTATTACTGCAAATATATTTTCGGAAATGACAGTTGGATGTACAGCACACTGTACATGGCAGAGGCCGTCACACTGATCGCAGGGGCACTGATCTGCCCTGTACTTCTGAAGAAATTCAACAAAAGGGATCTGTCTCTGGCCGGATGCGTTCTGGCAGTGGCGGCACAGATGGTATTCTTTATGAACCCTCACAGTTTTGGCCTGGCAATGGGAACTACCATTGTAAGAGCGCTGGGGGAGGCACCCCTTACTGCGGTTGTCTTCGGCATGATGGGAGATGTCATTGAGTATGGACAGTGGAAGAGCCATATCCGCCAGGAAAGCCTTGTCTTTGGCGGCGGATCTCTGGGATTCAAACTGGGAGTAGGCCTGACAAGCGCTATCATCAGCGGCTTATTAAATGCCAGCGGCTACATCAGTTCCTCCACAGGCGGCGCTGTGCAGCCGGAAACGGCAAAGGCCATGATCATGAGTATTTACAAATACGGAACCACATTTATCTGGGTCATTGCAGTGGTTGTCCTTATTTTCTATAAACTGGATAAGATTTATCCCCGAATTATGAAGGAACTGGCAGAGCGGGAGCTGCGGGGAGAAATGTAACAAATTCAATCAATCAAAGATAAAGGAGAATAAAAAAATGGAAGAATTGAGAATTGGATTAGTAGGAACAGGTGCGATCGGACGCTCACACATTGAGCGGATCAACACCAGACTCCAGGGAGCGAAGGTTGTGGCATGTGCAGATGTGAATATGGACTTCTGCAGATCTGTAGCTGAGAAATACGGCATTCAGGCATATGACAGCGGAGAGGAAATGATCGCATCTGATGCAGTGGACGCGGTGATCGTCACCACGCTTGACCCCTTCCATGAGCAGTATGTGACGGCGGCCATCAAAGCAGGTAAATACGTGTTCTGTGAAAAGCCGCTGGCACCGGAGGCGGATGCCTGCAGACGTATTGTGGAAGCGGAGATGGCAGGTAAAAAACAATTGGTGCAGGTTGGTTTTATGCGCCGCTATGACCCGGGATACCGCCAGTTAAAAGCGCTGATCGACTCCGGAAAATACGGTCTGCCTCTGATGCTGCACTGTGCACACAGGAACTACGACGCACCGGGATTCACCACATCCATGCCGGTGGAGAACTCCATGATCCATGAGATAGACGTGCTTCGCTGGCTGCTGGGAGAGAATTATAAAACAGCAGAGGTAGTATTTCCAAAGACAACACGCAACGCGGAGGGAGAACTGCGCGACCCGCAGATCATGTATCTGACCACGGAATCAGGGGTTCGCATTGACGTGGAGTCTTTTGTAAACTGCCGGTACGGATATGATATCAAGTGTGAGGTTGTCTGCGAGGAGGGTTCCCTGAACCTGCCTGAGCCGGCCAACACTATGGTGAGAAGCAATGATTCCCGCATCACACCTATCTGTCATGACTGGTCAGAGCGTTTTATCGACGCGTACAATATTGAATTCCAGGAATGGATCAATGCATGCCGGGAAGGAAGAGTTGACGGTCCAAGCGCCTGGGACGGTTATGTGGGACAGGTGACAGCGAAGGCAGCTTCCAAAGCCCGCGACACACAGACCGTGGTGAACATTGAATACGAAGAAATGCCGGAATTTTATAAAAAGTAATCTAAGACGGAGGAAATGAACATGAAACTTTCTATTTGCACAGATGTATTTGCAGAACTGAGTTACACGGAAATGTTGGATAAGGTAAAATCCCTGGGGATTGATGCGGTGGAGATGACAGCCGGAGGGTGGGGAGCCAGGACACACTGTCCCACAAAAGAACTGCTGGAGGATGACAATAAACTTGCTGCCTATAAAGCGGAATTGGAAAAACGCGGAATGGAGATTGCAGCGCTGAACACCTCCTGCAACCAGCTCTGGCCCTGTGAACTGGGAAGGGAATATTCTGATTCCATGTATGACTGTGTTGTGCTTGCCAGTAAACTGGGCGTAAAGAAAATTGTCTGCATGTCAGGACTTCCTGCAGGCAGCGAACACGATACTACACCGAACTGGATCACCTCCAGCGTCACAATGACAGCTTATATGCAGCCCACGGTGGAGTACCAGTGGAAAACAACCATTGCCTGGTGGAAGGAATTTACCGTACATTGTAAAAAATACGGTATCGAGCAGGTAGCCATAGAGGAATTCCCCTGTCAGATGGTGTACAATCCAGAAACACTCTGGACACTGAGAAATGCAGTGGATCCTATTATCGGAATCAACCTGGACCCATCCCATCTGATCGCCCTGGGGGCAGACCCCATTGCCTCTGCCAGGGCACTGAAGGGGGCAATCTACCATCTGCACGGCAAGGATGCCAGAATTGAGAGAGGACTTGCCGAGATCAACGGACTGCCTGAGTGGAAAGCTGTCACAGAGGTGGCAGACCGTACCTGGAATTATGTGGCAGTGGGATGCGGAAAAGACCTGCAGTGGTGGAAGGAATTCTTCTCTGTATGCCGCATGATGGGATATGACGGATACGTTTCCCTGGAAATGGAAGACCTGACTATGAGCACCGAGGCAGGCGTTCTCACATCCATTGATGCATTGAAACAGACCATCAGTCTGTAAAACACAGAGGATGGGCAGGAAGAAAACAGAATCAGGTTCTTGTGGTTTGCCTGAGAAGAAAAGATTGAGATAAAAACATTTGACGGATAAGAGAATTTGACGTAAAATAAAAATTGGGTGGACACCTACCGCAAACTAAGGTCATTAGTTTGCGGTTTTTTTATTTGAAAAAGCCTGATATTTACAGTGAAGGTCTGCATATACCGCCTGTTATATACAGTATATTGCCGGCCTTTGGTACGGTACATGATAGTGTTCAGGAATCAGAGAGGAGGAGACAAGTATGTGGAATTACATCTGGCCGATTCTTTTGGTGATCGGCTCCAACACGGTCTATAACATCTGCGCCAAATCAACGCCTGCAGAGGCAAATTCATTTGTATCACTTTCTATCACATATCTGGTAGGTGCGCTTTTGTCCATAGGCATGTTTTTTCTGACGTCAGCCGGAAAGGATTATTTTGTTGAGTTAAAAAAACTGAACTGGGCATCTGTTGTCCTGGGGGCATCTGTCGTTGCGCTGGAATTTGGGTATATTGCAATATACAGGGCCGGATGGAAAGTCAGCGTCGGTTCTTTGGTCGCCAATATCGGCCTCGCAGTTATTTTGATATTGGTTGGTGTGATTTTTTACAAAGAACTGATAAGTATAAAACAAATCTGCGGAATCATGCTGTGTCTGGGCGGCCTGCTGCTGCTCAATACATAAACGTGCATGCCTTGCAAAAAGGCGTGCACGTGCCGCCTTGCTGTATATTTGGCCTCAATTCGATGAGCACAGCCCGCTGCTCTTCCTGTATTCGGAAGCAAATCTCCTGAAAACTATTATTGTTAAAATTATACAAAAATGAAATATGATATTAAGTAAAAATGTCAATGGACACAAAAGAAATAAAGTTGTATTATTAACTCATCAAAGAGAGCACGAGCTCGCAAGCGAGCAAAACAAGAGATAATGAGCAATATAACAAAAGAAAATTTACCTGCGGTGAAAGCCGCACTCTTTTTTACAAAAGTACGAGCACGAGCTCTTAACAACAAAAAACAATGTTCTCAGGAATGAAGAAAAGGAGATAAGATTATGGCTGGTAAAGATTTAAGAATTGGTGTTGTAGGAACAGGAGCAATCGGAAGAACACACATTGAGAGAATTAACAACAAACTGCAGGGCGCAAAAGTAGTTGCGTGTGCAGATGTAAATGTGGATTTTGGAAAATCCGTAGCTGAAAAGTATGACTGCAAATTCTATGCAGACGGAGAAGAGATGATTGCATCGGACGATATTGATGCAGTGATCGTCACCACCATTGACCCATATCATGAGCAGTATGTAATGGCAGCGATCAAAGCAGGAAAATATGTATTCTGTGAAAAACCTCTGGCACCTGAGGCAGAAGCCTGCAAGAGAATCGTGGAGGCAGAGGTTGCAGGCGGAAAACAGCTTGTACAGGTCGGCTTCATGAGAAGATACGATACCGGATACCGTCAGTTAAAGGCAGCAATTGAGAACCGCACCTACGGAGAACCCCTGATGCTGCACTGCGCACATAGAAATCCGGCTGTGGATGAGAGTTATGACACACCTATGGCAGTAGAAAACTCCATGATCCATGAAATCGACGTTCTCCGCTGGCTGCTGAACGAAGATTACGCAACCGCAGAGGTGGTATTTGCCAAGAACACCCGCAGAACCCATGCAAACCTTATGGACCCGCAGATCATGATCCTGACAACAAAATCAGGTGTCCGCATCGATGTGGAGGCTTTTGTCAACACAGGTCACTGCTATGATATTAAATGTGAGGTTGTCTGCGAGGATGCCATCCTGAATCTGCCGGAGCCTTCCAATATTGAAGTATGTGCCAATGCCACAAGAGGCCATGCAATCCACAGTGACTGGTCCACCAGATTCGTGGATGCCTACAACACGGAAATCCAGGAATGGATCGATGCCACAAAGGAAGGAAGAGTAGACGGCCCTACAGCTTGGGACGGATATGTGGGACAGGTAACTGCAAAAGCAGCTTCCAAAGCACGTGATGAGAAAAAAGTAGTGGAAATAACCTTCGACGAAATGCCTGAATTCTATAAAAAATAAAAAGTCCGCCAGGGAGAATTTTGGAAGACAATTGCGGAAAAGAAATCTCATTTATTTTTACCTGGAAGAGAGCACGAACTCTTAAATCCATAGGAGGATACAGAATATGAAAATAGCATTTGATGTAGATGTACTGGCAAAGCAGATGGACATCAACCGCATGGTCCATCAGGTAGCTGACTGGGGATACAAATACATTGAGCAGTCCCCACACCCGAGGATTAATCCCTTTTACAAACACCCGTTATTCTCGAAAGAATGCGAGCAGGAATACAGACAGGCATTAAAAGAGACCGGTGTAGAAATTTCATCCTTTATTGTTGTATACCGCTGGTCAGGTCCTACTGAGGAGCAGAGACAGTTCGCGGTTGCCAACTGGAAACGTATGATTGAGATTGCAGTGGACATGGGAGTCCAGGTCATCAACACCGAGTTGTCCGGAGACCCTAATCAGCAGGAAATCTGTAATGGCATGTGGTTCAAGTCCATGGAGGAGCTTCTTCCTATCATAGAGAGAGAAGGCATCCGTGTGGAAATCCAGTCCCACCCTTATGATTTTTGTGAGCTGAATAACGAAACCTGTGATCTGGTAAAATCCTTCCGTTCCAAAAATCTTGGATATGTATATTCTTCCCCTCACGGCTTCTTCTATGACGAGGGCAAAGGGGA